>Ga0208896_1000707_pt1 | contig 17584 bp, 9 predicted proteins | sample ETNtaG_27_FD_185778 | JGI IMG/M metagenome (GOLD analysis project Ga0208896, IMG submission 185778) | Marine microbial and viral communities from oxygen minimum zone, Eastern Pacific Ocean - ETNP201406SV63 (SPAdes) (version 2) | ecosystem: Environmental > Aquatic > Marine > Oceanic ... | reverse complement strand
TAGTAATTTTTACATAAGCGTCGCTTACTGCAATACCTTTGTAATCATATGCTCCTTTTAATGCCATGTTTTTAAATTTAAATGTTAAACAAATTAGCCGTCACCAGCTAAATATCTTATTACACTATTTTAGTGTATTTTACTTTAGTTCTTCAGGTAGAAGACATAAGATCAATCTACCGTCTGTATTTAAGTATGATAAGTACTTAGTTTTTAAAGTATTTTTAATTTCTTCTGTTATATCTGATTCTTTCCACCAAAGATCAATTACAATTAAATCGTATTTTTTATCAGGTGTATAATTTAATGCATCACCCTCTATAATATTAATTCCATCATCTAAAAATCCTTCTGAATTCGTCCATGTTATTAGTTCATTATTACTTTCTATAACATCTACTACACTACAATTATCTACAGTTTTTAAATATTCTGGTATTAATCCTAATCCTAATCCACCAACTAATACTTTGTCGTAAGATAAGCCATCATAAACAGCTTTACTCGTTGGACATTCTTCGCATTTACCAAGAAATATATCAGCATAATAATCTGCATTATCTATCCAATCGGTTTCATTAAATGATAATCTTGATACACCATCATTTTTTTTAAGTGTAAAACTTGATCCCGTGTGTTCGTTTAATTTATTTTCATCTATTTTCATAATCTTAACATGTTGTTAACCCAGATACTACACCACTGGCGTTTGTTGTATATCTTGAAGTAGGAGAAACACCATTACCAGTATGGTATCCATAATTTCCAGCGGCTAATGTAGTAGACACACCAGCGTTAGTATATACTGTTACCCCATTTGCAAAAGGCGCGGTTGTCCACGTTTGAACACTTGTTATCCCAGGATTACATGCCGCTAATGGTTTTGCATAATGTATCGTGCGATATTGTGTATATGTTGAAGTGGCATCATGATCATAACCATACCAATCAGTCATTTGATGTGGTTGGTTATTGTCTGGATATGATGCACTATTTGTATTTGTTGTATCATAAGTTTCTTGCTGTGAACCACCTTGTCCACCTAGAGTGAGATAACTAAATGGTATTTGTCCACTTATAGACGATCCACTATTATAATCATCATGTACTTTTTCTTTAGCTAATCCTAATAAACTTAATGTTCCACTACTTGGTACAGCCATCGCATTTGTGATTTTTGAGTTCTTCTATTTCTGCTTTTAAATCTTTTATAGCTTCTATTAAATAACCTGTTACATTACCATATGCAATTGATTTATATTCTGATTCATTGTCCACTAACTCAGGTGCTATTTTTTCTAATTCTTGTGCTATTATACCACTACCATCTTTACCGTCTTTTTTGAAACTAACACCACGCATATCATATACTTTAGAACCATCTAATGTTTTTATATCAGTTTTTAATCTTTCATCTGAAAATGCAAAAACATCTCCACTAGCAGTGAATGCGCCAGTTACTGTAGCACCAGTATTAGTCGTCTGAAATTTAATAGCGTCATTGTAGTAGAGAACAACTCCGCCATCACCTATAATTTGTATACCATTTTCTCCACCTTGTGGTCTTATTAAAATATCATCTGTTGCTTGTAAATATAAATCGTGTCCACTGCCTTGTGCTTTTATATATAAATCCCCTACACTACCTGAAGAGGTTTCTATATAACTATTATTTGCATCATGATAAATTTGAAGATCTTTTCCTGTACCTAGTGCTATTCTTGATTTATCTGGAAATATTGTAAATAAAGCTGTAGTAGCACCTGAATATGTTGCTTCACCACCATCTAATCTGAAATATTCTGTAGTACCACCATTTCCATCATCACACTTGAATAGAAAATCTCCATCATTAGTGTTACTTTGCATGATAAAGTCGCCAGTATCATTTGCTATATAACTATGACCACTTTGATGAGATATTTTTATGTCTTGACTGTCTCCAAAGGTTAACACACTATTATCTGGGAATGTAGTATAACAAAGACCACCATCTGCTGCTATGCTACCATCTAAGAAGAAGTATTGCCTTACACCACCTGCTCCATTATCATTTTGGAATACAATATCTTTATCATCAGCATAATTTGAAATATATAAGTGTCCTGTGCTATTTACTACACCTGTATTATCCCCATCGTGTCCAATATAAAAATCATTTGCACCACCCCAATAAACATATTTAGAGTCTGCTAAACTTATATTCCCTCCAAAAATTGCATTACCAGACCCATTTATAGTAAATTTATCTCCTGTTGGTTGGGTCACCAAAAGACAATTACCTGAATCAGTATCGGTATATATTCTCACTCCTTTTCCAGTATCATGATATGAAGTTATATTTAAAGCATATTCTTGTGAATATGTTTTAATCATTGCAACTCCATATTCTGCCCCAGTAGTTGGTACTCCAACATCTGAAATTGAAAATAAATCTGCACTACCAGATGTGCCTTTGACTGCTAATTTTGATTCAGGACTTGTGGTTCCAATTCCAACATTACCAGCATCTGATATTCTTACCACAGAACTACCAGCGTAATTCTGAAAATCAATTCCTGCATTTGCACTATTATCTATTGAACGAATTATAGTCCTTGCATACGTAGCAGCATCATCAGTACCACCAAAAGCAGGTCTTGCTCCCCAAGTAGTATCAATGTTAAGCCACTTGTCTTTATCGATAGTTATATCACCTGTTGAGGTTATAGCACCCGAATCAATTGTCCCTGCAAAAGTTGAGTCTGCACCCGTCATAGTTATCGGTATATCCCCAGTAGTACCATCCCTAAATATTGCACTATTCCCTGAATTTTTAAACTGCCATACATGACTACCATCAGGAGTTAAAGCAATACTTGCTGTTGTCCCTCCATTAGTTATATTTATATCACCTGATTCTATACTCCCTGCAAAAGTTGCATTTTGACTAGCATCTAATGTAAGAGCTACATTATTACCACCTGATTTAAATCTAATCTTACCATCACCTGTAGATTCATCTGTTGCGAAAAATTCTATACCTGATTGAAAGTTTGAGTTTTGATAAAATCCATGTGACCATACATCACCAGTTGTTCCATCGCCTTGCGTGAAAGTAATTCTAGCATGATCTCCTGATGAACCAATAAACTGTAAATTTTTTGTATCAGCTAATTGTACATCACCTACAAAAGTTGATATTCCTGTTGCAACAGTTAATTCTGTAACTGCAGAAGGTTGTAAATAAATAGGTTTATTTTCTCCAGTATTCCAATCGGATTGTATAAGTAAAGCATCTGCAGCTCTTAAATAAGCACTAGCTGAGTCATTTGTAAATGTTATTTCATTACCTCCAACATTTATATCATTACTAAAAGTTGCACTACCAGCGTTTGACATATCTAAGGTAAGGGCTACAAATTCACTACCACCATCATTACCTTTAAATATTATATCTTTATCTGATATTGGACTTAAAAATAAAAAATTACCTGAAGAATTATTATTAATTCTACCAAACTCTGTGCCAGCATCTTTAAATCTAATATCTGCACCATCTGCATCTAATATAATATCTCCCGCAGAATCAATGGTGAAATCACCAGTAGCATTATTTATTTCTCCATTTGCTCCATTATGATAGATCTGCATATCGTTATCATCACCAAGCTGAAGTTGTGCTGAATCACTATCTAAGTGAACACTACCTGCAAAAGTTGCATTACCACTACCATAAATTTTTAATTGATGATCTGCACCCCAATGACCGAAAGTAATGTAATTACTATCACTTCCCGCCCCAACCCAATTATATCCTATATAACCAGAATTTTTTGTACTACCTTCTTTTCCAACCACAATCAACTGCGTTTCCGTAGTTGTCATGTTAGCTCCAAACACCTCTATACCATGATTGAAAGTATTAGAATCAGGATTATCTATTGCTAATGATGGTGAATTTGATGATCCAGAACTAGTTATAGTTACATCACCTGCAAAAGTTGTGTTACCAGAACTATTAATAGTCATTCTTGCAGCCCCACCGGCACTAACATCATTAAATGTTAAATCACCACCATCAGTCTCAATTTTATAATATCTTTCACTATTTTGAATACCTAAATTAATAGCTTCTGCTCCAGAAGTATAAAGATGTAATTTAGCAGTTGGTCCATCTGTCCCGATTCCAACATTTCCGTCAGCTTGTATAGTCATAACACTATCACTTAGAGTAACAGTAGAACTATCTCCAGTATTGTCCATTAGGATATGTAACTTACCTCTATCATAACTCCCTGTTCTTTCATATCCAATTCCACCTTTTGCCCAAGCAGCACTTTCACATCCAAATCCTAAAATTGTAGTATGTCCTCCTGAATCAGCATAGTTTCCTTTGTGTATTTTTACTGGAGTTGCTTCAGTTGCTGCAGCACCTTGAATAGTTAAGTTAAAATCAGGACTTGTATCTCCGATTCCAACATAACCAGTATCTCTAGCTATTGTTAATCTATCTGTTAATGAACCGCCCCCTGTTGCAATGTTAAAATTGTTAGCACTTGCGTCATAATAAACATAAGCTCCATTTTGAGTTGGGGTGGCATCTGCTCCTTCAGACATATAAATACCACTATCTACAGTATTCGCATCAGAATTTAATATAATATTAGCTCCACTACTATCTACAATATGAAGTTTTTCATCGGGTGTTGTAGTCCCAATTCCAACTTTACCATTAGGTACCACAACACTTCCAGTTGTGTTAAGAATAGTATTTGATCCCCCACTATCCAAAGTTATAACTGCCCCGGTAGTCATTGACATTAAGGTTCTTGAATTACTTACTTCTTTAATGCTAAAAACTTCACCATCTACACGCAGTTCATAAGGTGTGCTTGAGTCTGTATCAGTCATTCGTAAGACTGGTGTAGCTGATTCTAAATCTAATAAAGCATCGGGCGAAGTCGTTCCGATTCCAACACCAGTAGCATTTATACGCATTGTTTCGGTACTAGTACCCGCTTTCATAACACTAAAACGAAGGTTTCCGTCTTCTGTATCACCTGTATAATCATCAATATAACAACCTATTGTTCCATACTTAGTAACATTGTTACCATCATCTTTCATTTCAAAGTGTAGATGAGTTCTATTTGTTTCCGCAGCACTTGAAGGCCAATGTCTTATATGAACATTTGCTCCTGTATCCCCTGCTCTGTTTCCTTCAAAAAGGGCAACCATGGTATCAGCAGTATCTTTTACATGTAATATAGGGGTATTACCATTACCTGCATCAAATATTGTTGCATGACCCGTATGACTACCATCCCACTCTGCTGTAACACCTGTTATATTACTACCATCACCGTATAAAGTATCAGCATATACATTTCTCCATCTTACTGAATTAGTACCTAAATCATAAGAACTATCAACATAAGGACTGAAATTATCACTATCCATTCTAAATCTATGACTATCAGCTACTCTAAATATAATACTATTATCTGTTGAAAACATTATTCTATTATGATCATCTCTACCAATATCTGTAGTTGTTCTAATCTGACCTGCAAAAGTTGCACTCGTACTATTTAATAGTAAATAAGTAGAATCATTTGCTTGATTAGTAAGATTAATAATATTTCCATTAATAGATAGTTGTCTATCTAGTTGAGAAGATACATGGTTTACGTTTGTTGTGTTATTATGGTAAATTTTAAAATCTGTAGCAGCTCCAAATATTAATTCTTTAGCATCCCCTAATAGTACGTTTCCTGCAAAAGTTACATTGCCAGAACCATCAAACGTTTGCCAATCATTTGTTCCTAAAGTAGCACTATGTGATATTTTAAAGAAACTATCACTCCTGTCTATTCCTATACTAATATCTCTTTGACCTTGTGTTTCAAAAGCAATTCTAGAATCATCCGCCGCGTTAGTTCCTTCGTTATGAATAGTATAACCTATAGCACCACTACCTCCATCAAATTTTGTTTGTGCACCATCAGCTACGGTTTCAAGAACATTTGAATTATCATAATATAATAAAACCCCAGCATTTTCTGTAGCATCAATCATAGTTTCACTATTCGCTGCATTTAATACAGTAAACTTACTAGCTGTAATTCTTAGGGAACCACTTCCCATATCCCTTATATATGAATCACTCCCTGAATGATAAATTTCTAAATCTTGTGAAGCACCCCATTTAGCTTTTACATCATCTCCTCCAAACAATAAATCTTTGTAAGCTATCATTGAAGTTATACCACCATCTAAAGATAAATAAGTTGTTACACCACCACTACCATCATCGCAGTTGAAATTTATATTTCCATCATTAGTATTTTGGGTGAAAATCATCTCACCATCATTACTAGTAATGTTAAAGTCACCAGTACCATTTGCTAAATAACCATGTGATCCACTATGATATATTTCAAGATCTCCATCAGCACCATATTTTGATGCTACACCATCCATAAATCTAATTTCTTTTGTTGCATACATTCGCGCGTCTCCACCATCTAATCTAAAGTATTCCGTAGTACCACCACCACCATTATCTGAAGCAAAAATTATATCCCCATCATCAGTTCTATTTGTAAAGTTTACATCTCCAACATCATTAAAGAAATTAAAATGACTACCATTGTGATTAAAGAAAGCGTCTATACCTGTACCAAAACATGCTGAAATACTATCATCGAATCTAATATCTTTAGAAGCTACATTATACCCTGCACTACCATCTAATTTAAAATATTGTGCGATACCACCTGAACCATCATCTGAATAAAATATTATGCTTTTATCATCACCAAGTTGTTGTATTTTTAAATCATGGTTCCTAATAGTTATGTAACTGTCATTACCGTCATGTTGGAGCTCTAAATCATTACCCGCACCAAACCTAGCAAGTACAGCATCGTTATGTCTTGTGTTTTTTGAAAATACCGTTTCGACTGCATCACCATCTAAAGTTATATAAGCGGTTGTACCACCACTGCCATCATCACACTTAAATACCATATCAGCATCATCAGTTTTTTGGTCAAATACTAAATCTCCACTGCTATTTTCCATTTTACTATCAGTCCCATCGTGATAAAAGTATAAATCAGAACCATCTCCTAGAGTTATTCTACTATCGTCAGGGTATTTAACATATAGATTGCCACTACCTGATTGGCTTCCATCTAAATAGAAATAAGTAGCAACACCATTACTACCATCATCTGATTGAAATAAAATATCTTTATCGTTTGCGTCATTTTTTATATATAAATGTCCACTTTGTTGTTGGATATAACTATCTGTACCGTCACTGAATATCTTTGTGTCGTAAGTTGCACCAAAAGATAATACTGCAGAATCTGGGAATACCGTATATGGAGAAGCGCTATCTTGACTACCATCTAAGAAAAAGTATGTTTCAACTCCTCCAGAACCATCATCACATTTAAATATTATATCACCATCATCTGTATTTTGAATTATTTCTAAGTTACCGTACTGATTTGTTATATAACTAGTATCTGAAGTATGTACTAATCTAAGGTCATCACCTGTTCCAATATAAATACTTTTAGAATCTGCTAAATGTATATTCCCTGCAAAAGTTGCATTGCCACCAGCTGACATATCTAAAGTAAGGGCTGTTACAGGTGAACCACCATCATTACCCATAAATTTAATATCTTTATCTTGAACTAATGACTTCATTGTAAAATCAGTAGAATCGTTTATAAATCTACCAATCTCAACACCATCATCTAAAAAAGTTAAGTCACCCCCACCAGCATCAAGACCAATATCCCCTACTGCATCTATAGTGAAAAGACCACTACCACTTTCTGTAAGTGTTGCCGCGTTACTACCATCACCCGTTATAGATAAAGAACCTGTAAAAGTTGATGAACCATCAGCATTTAATCTGAATTGATGACCGTAAGAACTTTGGTCATTATAAAAACTTAAATAATTATCAGCATAACTACCAAAAATTCTAAACTGTTCTGTACCACTTTGTTTAAATGATGCCCACGTGTAACCACCACTACCCTGAGTGGCATCTAATATAATAGATCTATTTATACTACTACTAATCGTAACATTACCTCCAAAAGTTGCTGCACCAGTAATATTAGAAGTACCATTTACAGTTAAATTATATAATGGTTTAGTGAATGCTGTGGCTGGATTAATTATAATAGCACCCGTTGCTGAATTGTTTGCTCCTAGAGGGGAAATAAGCATAGCGGTTATTAGTGCACCCGAACCATTACCTTTATTAACACCAAAACTTAAATTACTATCTTGGTCACTAACATCTACCATTCTTGAATAAATAGTTCCATAAGGAATATCTGCCGTATCAGCACCACTGCCCCCTATAGCATTTCTACCCCTAAATTCTATTAAACCCGATGTATCACTATCAACTGGTGCACCAGCATTTCTATAAAATACAAGATCTGGTGCAGATGACGCACTTGTATCCGTTGATACTAACATGACATTATTAGTAACACCCGTAGTATTCATTGTGGCATTGCCAGTAACCGTAATACCATCAGACGTCGTCTCGAATTTTTTTACTGCATTGTAGTAGATGTATACACCCTCGTCATTCCAACATGCTATTGAATTTTCATTAGATTTTGCTTGAATATAAATATCGCCGTTGGTATCAGTTATAAATAAATCTCCTGTTGTATTAGATATATAACCATGTGAACCACTGTGGCGGATGTGCATATCACCACCACTTTCAGCACCAAGTTGTATTTGATCATCATCACCTAATACTATATTTCCTGCAAAAGTTGCATTTTGAGAGGAATCTAATGTTAATGCTTTTGACACTCCAGCACCAGACGGTGAAGTCCAAAATTCTAATTGCGATGCCGCAGTATCACCATTTGCTATAATACTAGCGTGTCTTAAATAAGGATTTCCATCATTATAAAAATCAAATAAAATTCCATCCCCAGAAGCAGCATTTATAGTTAATGCACTTGCAGTTCCTCTTGTACCAATTTGTAATTTTGAGCTAGGAGTTTTTGTTCCTACACCTAAATTACCTCCATTATCAATATATTGAGCTGTATTTGCTTCACCATATAATAATGTTTGTGTAGTTCCACCACTATTATTAATTCTTAATTGTCCATCACCACTACCATCTGATAATAATTGTACAGCTTCAGCCGCTCCTGCGTTTAATATCCTTATTTTTCTAGATTCACCAACGGCGGTTATATCACCTGTAAAAGTTCCAGTTCCTTCCACTTGAAGCAACTCGCCACTATCAGATGAACCACCTATGATAAAATTTCCACCTTTTACATAGGAAACTCCAGAGGAATTAAGTACTACATTTGCAGTTCCACTAGCATTAGCCATATATAACGACATGTGATTATTACTATCCTGATACAATTTAGCGTAACCACTACCTGCACTTGGTAGAAAGTTTGCAAGATAAGTAGAACCACCAGTCGAAGTAACTTTTATATTTTGATTGAAATCCCATGTGTCTGTTGAATTTGTCCATAATATCGTTTTATCTGTAGTGCCTTTTAATGTTATACCACCAAGATTTGCTGTGGCATCAGTTGCACCTCCAACGGTAAATGTTATAGCACCAGCTGTAGCATGATTAACATTAGCAGTAAATTGTGTAGCGCTATCAACGGTGAGAATAACAGGAGTAGAACCAAACACACCAGTACCAGCTGTTTTTGTTAATGCAGCACCAGGAACATATCCACTTGTTGATGCCACGGTCACAACAGCAGTTGAAGTTGCTAAAGTGGCAGTTTGTGAAGCTACATCCACTACAGATCCAAGTTCAATATTTTTATCATCAACAGCTAGTGTTGTAGAATTCAATGTTACGGTTGTACCATTAACCGTTAAATCACCACCAATTATAACATTACCTGCAAAAGTTCCAGAAGTAGTGCTAAGACTTAATGCTTCTACACCACCTGCAATCAAAGAAAGAACATTAGCACTGCCTCTTCCTATTCCAGTGTCTGCATCATTTCTCCATGGAATTACTGAAGGGTTTGTAGCTGTTGCAGTTTCACTGTTAAGATGAGCTTTACCTTCGTTAACGTTACCCATACAATTTGCTGAAAACTCCCATGTACCGGCACCTCCTATAGATAATCTTAGATCGTTATCAGATCTTTCATAAAACCCAGTATTACCATCTCCAAAAGCTATTGTTGGGGCTGAAGCTAAATCCGCAGGAGTTTCTGTTGACTTTATTTTACCTGCAACAGTCACACCCCTTGATCCTGGAACAAATTTAACTCCACCAGAACCACTTGAACCTGTAATTACTAAATCTTTACTTGTATCTAATTGGAAATCGTATGTTTGTGCATAAGTTAAATCTGCGTTTCTTAATCTTAATAAATCAACTGCGCCGTTTGTATCTTCTGCAATTTCTAATCTATACCCTGGATCATCCGTACCGATTCCAACATCACCACCATGTAATACTGAAACTAATGCAGATCCACTTGTCCCGTTGTCATTTAATGATTTTATTGTAAATACTCCAGCGCTAACTTGTTGCTGAAAAACTCTTGCGTCTGCGGTTGTGTTATTATCAGACATTATAATACCAGCAAATGTTCCGTCTAGTATTAATTGACTACTATTAGACCCACCTGATATTTGTAATTTTATATTTCCATAATCCGTGGAGTGTAAAGTCCCTGGGGTTGAAGTACCTATACCAACTTTTCCTCCAACAATTCTCATAGCTTCAACATTGGTGTCCCCACCAAGTGTAGTATCAAAAACTATTGCACCTTCTTCATCACCATCACTTGCATCTATTATTGTTCCTTTTATTCTTGCGAAAGTTGTCAACGCTCCAGCATCAGGTAAGGCATCAAAATATAAAGCCCCAATATAATCCGAATCGGCAGGACTACCACTTTCTCTATTTAAATATATTACTGGACCGGGATTTGCACTAGCATCTGTTGATGTGAGCTTTACTACAGGTCTGCTTGATGATGATACATGAAGTGGAGCATCGGGCGAATCCGTTCCTATTCCAACACTTCCGTCGGATTTGATAATCATTTTTTCGCTAGAGTCGTCGGTTAAAAATCTAATATCAGTTATAGAGCCACCAAACTGAACATCATCAGTACTATCCAATGTTAATATGTTTCTTTCAGCGCCAGCATTATTTTTAAAACGAATATTATTAGAATTAGCTAAAACAAGATTTTTTGAAGAACCAGTGATATTAACATGCCCTGTAAAAGTTGCGGATAAATCACCTTTTAACGTCATTACATCTGATACACTATTTTCTGTACCATTATGCAAACTAAAATTTAAATAATTTGAGGCTGCAGTTGAAGATACATAAGATTTTATATCATGATACCTACTTATATTAGCATCATACCTACCTATTCTAACAATACCTTCAGCTTCGTGACCAGACATAACATCAAGTCCCACACCGATACTTGCGGTTCGTAATTTTGGTAGATTATTATAATAGATTGTAACCGCGCCATCATCAACCGCTCTTATATAACTTTCATCATTTGCTTGATTCATTAGTCTAAGATCATTTGCTCTTAAAGCAAAAATACCTTCATTAACTCTTATATTGCTAGTTCCTGATGAAGCAAATAAACCCATATCAGTATCAGCACCTAATCGTAATTCAATACCATCATTGAATAATACATGACCCGTTATTATACCACCACCTAAAGGTAAAGCATCAATATCACTTAACAATTGGACACCTGTTCTATATTTTAAAACACCGCTGTCGGACACTATAAACTTATCTGTATCAGAACTGGCAGCAGCTATAGTACCAGAATATAAATATCCTGCAGGTTCTACATTACCACTAGCATATATATCACCACTTACTGTTAATTCAAATCCTGATTGTACTGATGCAGTGTTTACGGTAACTACACCTGCAAAACCTGCATTTCCTGTAACAGATGATAAAGATATTTTATCAACTGCATCGGTTTGACCATATATATCTGTGGTAGTAATTCTCCAACCATCACCAGCTGCACCGCCTGCTCCATAAGCTCCTATGATAACTGTTCCTGTTGATGTGATTGTTGTTGCGGCGAAATGCCTTGCTGAAGAAATGGCAGAGGTTCCGCTTATAGATAAAGCGTCCCCTACGATATTTATACCGGTTAAAAAATTCTGTGCCATATTTTAATTTTATTTATTATTTACCTGTTAAGAACTTGGATAAGTAATATTACCTCCTGCAGCTATATTGTCTCCAATTATTTCTTGTATAATAACTACAATATCGTTGGTAGGTTCGGATGCAAAAGTAATTTGTAATGTATTATTGTCTGTTCTGTCAATATCAGCAAACACATCTAAAAATGTAGTACCATCATATAACTTAACAATTAAGTTATTTGAAATCATACCATGTGCAATATTACATTTAAGTGCTGTACTATGTAATGAACTAACATCTATTGTTGCTGTTTTTTGTATAACCTTAATTCTATTGTCAATAACTGTATTAAGTGCTGTACCATCGACTGTTATTGCGTCAGCTTCTAATGTACCATCAATATCAGCGTCTCCCGATATATCTAAGCTAGTCGCATCAACTTCACCTGCTACAGTTAAAACACCACTAGCAAGTGTCATTAAATCAGTATCGCCTGTGTGACCTATTGTGGTTCCGTTTATAATAACATTATCAACTGTTAACGTTGAAAGTGTACCAACAGCAGTTATATTAGTTTGCGAAGCAGTTACTAATGTACCTGTTATATTTCCAAATTTAGCAGCTGTCAAACTAGAACCTAGTTTTAATTCCATAGCTGTACCTGAAGCATTCCACATCCAAGTTACATCGCTACCAGAGCCACCTTCTAATGTAATACCAGCACCATCAACAACAGCTGATGTGTTATTTCCCGTGTCTAATACTATATTATGATCATTAAGAGTTACTGTAGTTGAATTAACAGTTGTGGTAGTACCTGATACAACAAGATTACCAGCTATAGTAACTTGTACGTCATTAGCATCACCAATTGTTACGTTTTCTGTTATAGCTGCTAATTTAGTTCTTAGAGTTCCCTCTGTCATATCAGCACCTGTATTGGTATTGGTTGTAAATGTAAGATTAGATTGTAAGTATGACTGTAATACACTAACATCCATACGTTTTAATGTACCGGCATCACTAACTGCTAATTCATCTGTAGACGCTAAACCGGATGCTAATTCTGTTTGACCAGATATAATATTATTATTAAGCATTGATCCTTCAACAGCGTTTGCTTGAATAGTTGCTGTTGTAGTAAAGTTTCCAGAACCATCAAAGTTTACAGAAGCTAAAACCACATCTCCAGTTGTTGTAAATGCTCTAGCTGTTGCTAAAGCAGTTGCCGTGTCAGCATTACCTGTTAAAGGTCCTGAAAATCCAGTTGCTGATAAGATTCCAGTACCAGCATTGTAAGTTATACCCGCGTCTGTTCTAGGTGCTAAATCACCCGTTGCTGATTCCCATAATCCTACAAAACAAGATGTGTCAGTAGTATCAGCTACTGTTATAGATGTTGCGTTACCAACAACTAAATCTATAGTTCCATCACCATCTTCATATGTAGCAGCTATTCCAGTTTCAGTATTACTTGTAAACATAGCACCAACTATATCTTGAACTTCTTCTGTATTTAATCCAACAGTAATCCAAGCATCTGGAGTAGGGGTAGTCGTATATACTTTTACCTTATCGTTTGTACTATCATACCATATTGTACCAGTTCCTGGGTTAGTAGGTGCGGTACCCGAAGTGTGTAATTTTGCGTTTAATAATTGATTTTCATTAAGATCTATATTGTGTAAAAAAGGTATTCCAGCCATAGTTGTTTATTTTAATTGCAATATGCTTTCCCTGTTGTGTCTCCTGGAAAAGTTATTGTTAATTCGTTTGCGTTAGTGTGTGTTACAATTCCATACCCTTGTATGTTATTTACGTCCACAACTGTAACAGATGGACGTTTGCCTAAATCGTGTTCAACTTCCCATATCGTGGCACCTGAGTTTTGGGTGTGTGTATAGGCTTTATCAGCACCCCCACCATACGCTATCATTGAATAAAATTTTTCGTTTGTAAATGAACCGTTACTATTTTGAACGGAACTTAAAGAAATATCATAAAAATCAGTGGAACCATCCTGAGCAGGTGTTCCTGCTGTATATACTCCAAAGTTATTTTGATCTTCTACATCTACTATAATAATATCTTTACCTGCTAATATAGCGAGTATATCTTCTGATGAAGTTGTTTCACCATATGTATATTTATTTACTTTTACTGAAGTTAAATTAGCAAATGTAGATCCACTAGAAAACGTTGGTGTAAACGTTCCATTACCACTAGATTTATATTGGTATCCAAATCGTGCTGGTGCTCCAGAAGCATTAGTATTTTTAAAAAATGTAGATACCTCCCGTAAACGATAGTTTTTCGTTACACCACTTGAGTCAGTACCAAATAATTTATCATCTTTTGTTACGTCCGTATCTGGTTTATAATTACCAATTCTTGCCATTTTATTTTTTCTTTTTAAATTGATTGAACTTTTCAACACTTCGTCCACCGAAATAAGCACCGATCGTAGTCATAAGAACGAGTTGTAAAAGGTCAGTCCATTTCTGTTCAACGTTAAAATTTATTGATCCTGAATCAATAAAAACCATAATAACAGTAGATATAATTAAAAAGATTAAAACCAGTGGACGTACTGATCTTGTAAGAAAATTTCCATGTTCTAAATCTGCTTTCCAACGCTCGGTAACATTTTGTTGCATTGTTGCTTCGGCATCAAGAAAAATTTGTTCCATATCTTTTTGAAACGCTCTTTTCTCATCGCCTGTTGTAATAAATTTATCAGCAACATTAGATAATGATTTTACTATACCACCACTAGCTTTACCGAATAGTTTTGCTAATATTGCACTCATTTCTTTTTCTTTTTCTTAGAACTCTTTTTTTTCTTAGGTCTCCCTCTTTTTTTACCGTATGTACCTGGTCCTTTTGGCATAATTATCTATCTTTATCTTTTATCATATCATCTATCGCTTTGTTAAATACTTTATCTGTATATGATTTATTTTTATAAAACACACTTCTTTCTGAAGTGGGTAGGTCTTCTTCACCTAGTAAAATTCTATAAATCCTACTTATTAATTGACTACACTTAAATGATGTTTTAAATATACTGTATTTAATTGTTGTTCTGTTTCTATATCTCCACGTGTCTATCCAACCATTTCTTCTTAATCTCTCCCACCTTGCTTTATCCCATGAGTATATATAAACACCATCAATAAAATCATTACGTGTAAATTTTCCTTTACAATCTAAATAGATTAAAAGTTCTAAATCTGCATCTAGTATATTATTTGTTTTACACGCCCATTTTCTAACAAGTCTGTAGTATTTAAATAATTTAATTTCACGTAAATCTTGTGCACTTAATTTCATTCTACCAAAACTACATCACCTAATTTTATAACATGATATAGTTTTTCTTTCCATGTAATACCATGGCCAGCATGTTTATCATAGTATACTGTATCATTATCTTGTAAACCTTCGACAAGATTACCTATTGCTATTACTTTAGCCTTTATATACCTATTGTCAGTATCTAAATCGTCTGTAATGAACAATCCTGCAACTTTTCTATCTGGTATTTTTATATTTTCTACTATTATATAATAATTAACTGCCCTCATGATCAATTCTTACGTTACTTATTACACAATCTGCTGAAATAATCGTATTTACCACACTAACAGCGTTTTTTAACGCGGTTTTTGTAACTAGGACGGGGTCTACGATGCCAGCTTTGATCATATCAACTTTATTACCGGTGATTACGTTAAATCCAACACCTTTTAGGTCGGGTATTGCGTAGTTTTCAATACCTGCGTTGTCCATAATAGTGGTGAATGGAGATTGTATGGATTTTGCGAGTATTTTCTCCCCAATATTTTTAGTTTTTATGTTTTGAGATGCATTTAACAACGCAATTCCACCACCTGGAACAATTCCTTCTTGTAAAGCGGCTTTTGTTGCATAAATTGCATCTTCAACTCTATATTTTTTCTCTTTTAACTCAACTTTTGATGCTGCACCAACGTTTACCACACCAACAGAACCCGAAAGCATCACTAATCTATCTTGAATTTTCTTTTTTATAAAAGGATTTTTTTCATTTTTGATTTTTTTCTCAACTTCTTTAATCCTTTGTTTTAAATCTTCACTTTCACCACCTAATGTTAGTATGGTACATTTGTCATCTGTTACAGATTTATTAACAAATCCAAGTACATCGGGTTCTATAAGATCTAAATCATCTCCAAGTTCTTCATTTATAATTTTAGCACCTGTTAAAATACCCAAATCTTCTATTGTATCCTGCTTTGTTGGCCCGAAACCAGGTAAATCTATTATATTAATTTTAATATTACCTTTAACTTTATTCATTAAAAGTGCAGATTTCACTTGTTGATCAACTGATGCTATAATTAATAAACTTGCTTTTGTTTTTATAATATGCTCTAGTATTTTTTGTATTTTCCTTATATTTGGTATAGGTGAAGATACAATGAGCACATATGGTATTTCAAGTACTGATGTGTTTTTATCTTTATCTGTAATTAAATGCGGTGATGTTAACCCGCAGTCCATTTTTACTCCATTAACAATATCAGCATATGTTTCCTCTGTTGCAGATTCTTCCATAAGAACAACACCATCCTTACCTACTTTTTCGTAAGCTTTTGATATAATTTCTCCAAGCTCTTTATCATTATTGCAACTAATCGTGCTAACATGTCGTAACATTTTACCAGACAATTGCGTGGTATGTTTAGAAAGATATGTATTAATTTTTTCCAAACCTGAATTAATACCATCTTTAATTTCTCGTATAGAGACTTTATCATATTCTTTATTATTTACGTTTTTAAGTAACGATTCAGCAAGAACCACAGCGGTGGTTGTACCATCGCCTGCTTCTCTCACTGTGTTTTTAGCTGCTTCTTTAATTAAAGTAGCACCCATATTTTGAACCGGATCAAGTAAGACAACGGATTCTGCTACCGTTACACCGTCTTTTGTAATCACCGGCTTGCCTCTCGCGTCTTCGTATATTACACACTTGCCAGAGGCACCTAGGGTGGATTTGACTGCCTTAGCTAGTTTATCCACACCTAAAATTACCTTTGTTTTAGCGTTATTGCCAAAATTTAAATCTTTAACAATTAAGCTAGGTTGATTATATTCCATTATATTAAATTTAATTGATTAAAAAAATTACTTAAACGTTTTGATCACTTTAGGACCTTTTAAAAAGTCCAATCTTTTTGTATAGTGATCAACACTACCATCTATTGCAGCCTCAGCTGATTCGATGGTTTCACGTCTAGTAACATCATACCATTCATCTTTTTCGATGTTACGGTATTCGGTTTGAAAATATCCATTTGGTAACTGAACTATTCGCCAGTTTTTCTTTTCAGCTAAATG
>Ga0208896_1000699_pt1 | contig 17757 bp, 12 predicted proteins | sample ETNtaG_27_FD_185778 | JGI IMG/M metagenome (GOLD analysis project Ga0208896, IMG submission 185778) | Marine microbial and viral communities from oxygen minimum zone, Eastern Pacific Ocean - ETNP201406SV63 (SPAdes) (version 2) | ecosystem: Environmental > Aquatic > Marine > Oceanic ... | reverse complement strand
AGAGGAGGAGGACGGGGAAGGTAGAATAAAGGCGAATAACGAATGTTGAACAAGTAATTTCGAATTACGAATCAATAAAAAGTTTAAAGTGAACTAAAGTTTAAAGTGCCTAAAGTTGCGGAAACCACGCTAAGCGTGGTAAACAATTTATTTAATTTTCTTTGCCTTTAGCCTCAGTGTTTATCCTGTTAATCCTGTCAAATTTTCTTTTTACCTTTTTCTTTTCTCTGCGAACTCTGCGTTAAGATTTGTTTTTTTAGTGTCAATTCGTGTCTGTTATTTAACTCTTTTCCCCATGGAGCTTGTTATACGTTGTAGAGCCGGAGAGATGTCTTTCGGGTCTATATGGACATCCAGGATGCAGAAGCTTTCCGCGTATTTGTGTATATTCTGTAAGACCTCCTCTAATTGGTCCTCAGTCTTAATATCAAACCCCATGCCCGTACCAAGGATTTCAGGTATGCGACTGTAGTTCCATAAAAGTATATCGTTAAACGGGCCATCTAACATCGGCCTCTCAGTTCCATAGCCTCTATTATTCAGGACTACGACTATCGGATTAAGATTAAATCTGGCAATAGTTGATAGCTCCATACCCGTCATCTGAAAAGCACCGTCTCCCACTAATACCAGAGGGCGCAGTTCCGGATTTGCCATCTGGACCCCGATACTTGCAGGCACGGCAAATCCTAACGACGCATAGTACGCTGGTGATAAGAACTCAGTCTCACTGTGGATTGCCATATCAATGGCAGAAAACATCGCGTTCCCTATGTCCGCGATAACAACAGTGTTATCGTCCAGGAAAGAATTAAGACGTTGATACAGGTACTGTAGAGTAATTGCTTTACCGGAAACTGGACTGATCGGCTGGATAGGAGGTGGATGTGGAATATCAGTCATCTCCCGACAGCAGATATCTGCCTTTAAGAAACCCTTTATGAAATCCTCCATGTATATGTCTTCGTATGTATGGTAGTGAATAGAAATCTTCTCACTGGTAACATAGATTGAACGCCCCTGGTCGAGATGGGCCGAAAACATTCCAAGATTAATATCTGTCATAAATGTACCAAGAAGTATCAGGCAATCGCTTGACTCGACATATTTCATCACCTCTTCGCGGCCTATGTCAGCGCAATAAACCCCGAGATACAGTTGGTGATTTTCACTGATAACAGACTTGCTGAGCAGTGTAGAAGCAACCGGTATGTGGGTAGATTCTATAAACCGTAGTAAGTCATCCTGAAGCCCGAAACGATGCAGCTCTATACCGGCAATGATTACGGGTTTTTTCGAAGTATTAATAATCTCTTTTGCTTCATGCAGGGCTTCAATAAGCGCGTTATTGTTGCTCGACCCGGGTGTTGACTTAGGCAAATGGTCCGGAGAGACTGTAACAGAGACCATGTCGCGCGGCACTTCCATATACACCGGTCTTTTATAGCGCATTGCCGCATTCAACACGCGGTCTATTTCACGGCACGCAGTCTGTGGATCGTTGAGTATGGTTGAAGCCACAGTGAACTGCTCATATACCTTTAACTGTGTATCAAAGTCTCTAACTTTGTGATGTAATAGTGGCGACTTTAAGCGCTCGTTGGTACCCGGCGATCCACTGATTACAACAACCGGAGATTTCTCTGCAAAGGCCTCTGCTGTTGTATTGGCCACCTTAAGGCCGCCAACACAATAAGTAACACAAACCGCTCCCATACCCCTGATTCTGGCATAAGCGTCAGCCGCGAAACCTGCCCCCTGTTCATCACATGTGTTTACCACCTGCAATTTACTGCAATTCAGGTCACGAAACAGTCCCAACGCATAGTCCCCCGGAATACCGAATACATGCTGTACACCAAAACCATGCAGCCTCTGAATGAGATAACCACTAATTGTAAGTTTTGTATCCATAGCTCTAGATTTATGATAAATCTGTTTAATACCAAAATCAAGGTGAAAAAGGACATTCACCGCGAAGGCGCAGAGAGCGTAAAGAATATTACCGCTTAGGAAAGCAGGCAGGCGTGGCAAAAATCTACTCAATACTAATGTCCATAATAATTGTTGTAAACATATATTCCTTAAGTTATTATGTCAATGGAAAAGAGAGCTTCTTTAATTACATAGGAATTTCAAAAAAGCCTGCGAAACACACGAAAAGGCTTAACTTATATGGGCTTTATAAACTTACTGGCGTTTGGATATTTAGCGTTAATCGGGCTGGTAGTACTCATCTATTTCTTTAGTAAAAAGAAGAATGTGGTACATGTGCCCAGTCTGATTCCCTGGAATATACTGAAGGAAGATGTTGTACGAAGCAAAATATTTAAGATAGACCTGCTTTTCCTGCTGCAGATACTCCTGATACTGCTTCTCGTCTTTTTCCTGGCACATCCATACCTCAAATCGAACATAATGAATATATCAGGCAAGAATGTCATCCTCGTCATTGACTCTTCCGCAAGTATGCAGACTTCCGAAGATGACGGGTCACGTTTTGATCAGGCAAGGACGCAGGCGCTCAAAATGGTCGGCAAGTTGAATCAATGGGATAAGATGATGGTTATCTCTTCAGACTATTCTTCCAGGATTGAATCTAATTTTACTGATGATAGGAACAAGTTATACAAGGCAATTAACAATCTGAAGCCGAAGGATACAGGGACAAATCTTGAAGAAGGTGTGAGCCTCGGTATTTCCTTCCTGAAGAATGTTGAAAGGGGTGAGATGTATGTGTTGACTGACCGGTCGCCGTCTTCGGTAAACGTTGTCAGGCAAAAGCCAGGAGACATAAAATTTATCAGGTTCGGGGAGAAATCTGCAAATGTTGCCATTTCATCACTGGATGTATATCAGGATATGTTTAAAGATTACACCGAGCGTGAGGTTTATGTGACAATCAAGAATTATTCGGGTGAGAACAAAAATGTCAAATTAAGTGTGTCCCTGAACGATGAAGTCATAAAGGAGGAAGAATTGGTACTGGCAGGAAGCGAACAGAAGACACTAAGTGTGAAGAATCTCAGCGCTGCAGGTGTCTTGAAAGCCGGTATCGAGACTGATGATTTTCTTACTGTTGATAATACCGCCTATACAATAATTAATGAGATAAAACCGATCAATATTCTATTAGTTTCAAATAATTTCACATTGCAGGGTGAACTGGAGAAGATAGAGCAGGGTACCCAACGGATTAAACTGACCAGGATTCGCACATCCGAGTATGAACCGGAAGCTGTAAAGGATTATGATGCTGCTATTTTTCACGAATTTATCCCTGATGTCAGTCCTGACATAAATGCACTATACACCATTCAGAACATGTACGCATTTGGCCTTCAGGAAGAAGACGTAAAAGAGGCCAATAACTTCAGCAATTTACTGATCCCCGAACAGAGCCTGTTAATGAATCCAAAGATACTCGACTGGGACAATACACATCCTGTTATGATGCATCTGTCCGATCTTGATGATTTAAGTATTGCGGGCGCGCTCGCAATGGAACCCCCGGATTGGTCAACACCATTAATAAAGGTATCCGGTAATCAGGGCGATACTCCTATTGCATTTGCCGGACAGTATGCGGGAAAGAAGGTGGTAACACTGGGTTTTGACCTGGGAGATTTTGATTTTTCAGCATCGGATGATTTGCGGATGCTTATTTTGACGCTTAATATAATTCAATGGTTAAATCCGTATGAAGCGGAAGAGCAGAATAAGATATTAACCGGCGGGCAGTACAAGCCGCACTATGCCTTAAAAGATAATATTGAAATATTAAATCCACAGGGAGAAACGGTGGAATACGATTTCAAAGGTGACGCTGAGGATCCTTTTGTGTTTAACAAAATAGATTACATGGGGGAATATAAGATTTCAGGTGCCGGTTTCAGTAATAGATTTGTGGCAAATCTTTTTGATGAAGAAGAATCCAGGATTATGCCGGAGTTAACCGAAGAAACAGAACTGGAATTTGAAGAAAAAGAGGCGGTAACACTCGTAGAAGACAAGAAAACCGAATTTGGTAAATACCTTCTCTTGCTTGTGCCGTTATTTCTTTTACTTGAATGGCTGCTGTTTTATAAAAAAGTAAGAGCCGGTACCGCCTGAGGATTTACGATTGAAGATTGACGAATGACCGATATGAATCACGCAAAGGCGCAAAGTACGCTCCCCGGACTGGAAAACGCCGAGGACAAGAATGAAAAACAAAAATGTAGGTTAAAAGACAAAAAACGAATAACGAATATTGAACAAGGAATTTCGAATTTCGAATGACTACTGACTATTGACTTCATTTACTTTTCTTTAGGCACTTTAGCTCACTTTAGACACTATTAGCTTAAACGATGGAATATATATTTACAAATCCCGGTTATCTGAAGCTTTTGTATGCATTGCCGATTTTCTGGATAGTGGCAATCTTCGGTTATAATCGTTTATCGGTCTCAAGGATTCTTCTTTCGACCTTTTTGCGGTCTCTAGTGTTTCTGCTTATAGTCCTTGTGTTGGCAGGGCTTAGCCGGGAGGAGAAGTCGGAACGTGAAGTCAGTGCAGTATTCTTGGTGGACGTGTCTGACAGTATCACTCCGGAAGGCAGGGAGTGGATGTGGGACTATGTGGAAGAGGTGGGTAATGGTATGGACAAGAAAATCAAGAAAGGGCTGGTGGCTTTTGGCGGCGAATCCAGAGTGGTTACGCCAACGCTCACTGAAGATTTAGAGCTGGAAGATATACATAAAAGGATTGCAGAATCAAACATTGTTTCTGACAGGACGGACATCGCAAGCGGAATAATGGCTGCACTGGGTATTTTGCCCGAAGATTCTTCGAAAATGGCTATTCTTCTTTCGGATGGAAACGAGAATCTTGGGGAAGTCTTAAAGGCAGCTACAATGGCAGCTAGTAATGATGTCAAGTTTTTTGTAGCATCTCCACCTCTCGCTCAAAAAGAGAGTGAAATCTTAATAAAGAAGGTTGTCGCACCTAAAGAGATAAACGAAGGTGAAATGTTTGAAGTAAAAGTAGTAATTGAAAACAGAAATGAAAGCGCAATCAAAGGCAATCTGAAACTGAATAAAAAAGACGGTATTCTGAAAGAGTGGGATACTGAATTCAAAAGTGGTATAAGTATATTTGAGGTGCCATACAAAAGTGATGAAAAAGGATTTGTGAAGTTTAATGCAAATTTAAGCATTGAAGATGTCACGCTCGACAAAGATGAGGAAAATAATAGTATGGCTGCATTTGTAAGTATTTCAGATAAGACGAGGCTGTTATTTATAAATGGAGCGGAAAACCAGAAAATGTACCTGCCTGAAGCGCTGGAAGACAAAACAATCCTTGTAGACATAAAAAAACCCGGGCAGATACCTGATACACTGCAGGAATATCTTAAATATGACAGCTTGATCTTCTCTAATGTCTCCAGAGATTATATAAGCGATGAGCAGATGGTGTTGATAGAAGAATACGTAAAGGATCATGGCGGCGGATTTGTAATGACGTGCGGCACCAATATCACGGCTGAAGACGGATACACAGATACTAAAATAGAGGAAGTCCTGCCGGTTAAAATAGTAGGCGGTGAACCGCCAAGGAAAGAAAAGAAATCAAGGCTTTCCCTGATCTTAATAATAGACAAATCAGGAAGCATGCTCGGAAAGAAGATGCTCTTTGCCAAAAAGGCATCAATTGAATTAATCAAACAGCTGAAGGTGAATGATAATTTTGGTATTGTCGCATTTGACACTATGCCACACACTATCGTCGATCTCAAACCCAATGAAGAAGTAAAGAGGGAAATTATCAAGAAACTCAGTATGTTAAAAGCGGATGGAGGGACTGATATATTTCCTGCCATAGATTCTGCTTATAAACAGCTCAGGCAAAAAGATTCAAAGGTAAATCATGTAATCTTGCTTTCTGATGGAAACACAAGGTCCGTTTTTTATTACTATAATAAATTAATCAGCAAGCTTCAGCAGGCAAATGTGACGGTTTCAACCATTGCCCTTGGCTCCTGGCTCGTTAATACAAAACTACTGAAAGACATAGCAGCGAAGACAAAAGGGCAATTTTATCAGATAACTGACATAATGAAATTGCCGAGATTGATTGTAAAGGACACGGAATTCTTTGTGTCACAATCAGACTTTCACGAAGAGCATTTTTATCCGGCAATTAACCAGGAAAGCGAGATATTGAAAGGTATTTATGATAAACAATTTCCCCCGCTTAAAGGGCACACGATAACTGAGGCAAAAGAGAAGGTTGAAGTTCCACTGGTAACAAACATAACGGGGAAAACGGATCCTATCCTGGCGAACTGGAGATACGGTCTTGGCAAGGTGGTCGTTTACGCATCGGACGCCAATGCGCGATGGTCGTCAAAGTGGGTAAACTGGGCAATGTTTAACAAGTTCTGGTCGCAGGTAGTGCGATGGTCTATGAGGGATATATCGAAAGCCAATTATGATATAAAGGTTAGAACTGATGAGAATGCAATCTCCATGTTATTAGAGTCATCCTCTCAGGTCGAAGACGGTACAAAGCTGGAAGTGAGTCTGTTATCACCGGATTTTGCTGGTAATGATCAGGAACTTATTTTAAAGCAGATTGCACCAAAAAGGTATTCAACAGAGCTAAAAGATATTAATCCTGGCACTTATAATTTAAAGATATCCAGGATAAAGGATGGAAAGATTGTAGATATGAAGACAAAAGGGTTGCTGGTTCCGGAGAAAATAGTTTCAACGCCACTTGAATATGCGGTTCAGGGCAATAATGTTTCGTACCTTAAAAATATTGCAGAGATTACCGGAGGTAAGTATAATCCTGAGAAGGAAGAGATAACAGTTGAAGAAGAGGAGATAATTATTGCCAAAGACTTTGCAGGCTATTTAATTCCACTGGCACTAATCCTGTTAGTCCTCGATATTGCTGTAAGGAAATTTAATAGACAGATGGTATAATATTACTCGTATTATAAGCGATTTATAATCTTTGCTAGCTTCTTGTCCTCGGCGCCTTTTGTCCGGGAAACGCTTCAGCGAGAAATTTAAGAGGAATATAAAGTATTATGAGATTATACATTATTATCTTCATGACAATTATATCATTAGGAGTCTTTACCTCTCCATGCCTTTCACAGGGAGTCTTCTCCGGGTTGATTATCTCGGAAAAGAAAGATGGTATAAAGATTATAGAGGTGCAATCGGGGAGTCCCGGTTTTGATGCAGGATTGAGGAAAGGTGACATAGTCCTTGAAATAGACGGTAAGCAAACAAAGAAATTGGGAGACTATGTAAAAATATCGAGAAAGTTGAGAGGTAAGAATGTCGAAGTATCCCTGGTTATTCTCAGAAAAGGGGTTAGTTATGATGTAACCATAATGATCTATAGTGTTCCGGTTTATCAGCATTGGAAGGAGAAAGTAACTAAGCCTACTGAACTTCCACGGGGCCTGACAAATACACCATATGTATACTGGGTTGGCAAAGGGTTCAGAGCTTTACAAAAACCTAACGACAAATTATCTTTTGACGCAAAGGTGGCAAATTACAACCAGGCTTTGAAATTCCTTTTAAATGCATTACATTATCGACCGGAGTCTATAGATACTGCCCTGAAGGTAGCTAAAGCCTACAATGAACTGGGTAAGCTTTATGTGATGAAGGGAGACATGAAAGAAGGTGTAATAAATTATAGAAAGTCTGTCAAGTTTTATGCCGGATTCCATGGAAAAACAGAGGATGAAGACCATCTAAGCGTGATTCTGGCAAATCTTCAGGAAATTGAAAAGAGCCTGAGTGATATAGAATCTGACAATATAGAAATATCTACAGAGCCACAAAGAAAGAATCTTAGAATTCAACAATGATAAAGAGCATAATGCGGCAAAGCCGCAACCAAGTTTGAAGTGTCTAAAGAGACCTAAAGTATAAAGTAAGTGCCTAGAGTATAAAGTGAGCTAAAGTGCCTAAAGTAAATGAAGTCAATAGTCAGTAGTAATTCGAAATTCCTTGTTCAATATTCGTTATTCGTTTTTTGCCTTTTCATCCGTGTTTTATCAGTGTCGATCTGTGGCTAAATTCTCTTTTCTTCTTTTCCCTTTTCTTAAAATGTTAAACAAGCGTTATGTCTGTTTTGTATTATCTTTAATAATTTTTGCAGGTTGCCAGACTACAAAGATTACCCAGGTACCATACAAAAAGGAATATTCTAAATATGTAAATGATATGGTGATATTGCATTATGCCGATAGCCCGGTGATGGGCGTAAATATCAGAAATGATGAAATGTTCATCCCGACAATAATGGCAGGGCCGGCGATTATACCGCAGTTATTTATGCGATTAGCTCAACATCAAGCGAATCAAGAGGACATTGCAGCCCTTAACGAAGTAATATTTGACTTGAACATTGGTGAAGAGTTGTGTGAGAAACTGAATACCAAATTTCAACTCTGTTCTTACTTTCATGTTATACCACAGGAAAGTATTACGAAGAGCAATGTCGTTTGGAAACTAATGGAGAAGAAAGATAAAGAGCCCAAAGACTATGAAAAGATAGGGGCAGAGCTGGGTGTTGATACAATACTTGAGATCGGCATAATATCATATGGTATCAAGGACCCGGGAATTCATTCTGACCCGTATGCCTTTCTCAAGATCGATGTGAAGATGACAACTGCATCAGAAGGAATTGTAAGATGGAGAGATATTGTTGAGGCCAGGAAGGCAATTATAATGGAAAAGGAAGAATTTCTTGACTTTGTGTTTACCGTTCCGGATTTTCTTAAGGAAAAACTGGATGAAGTTACAGACGCTGTCTCTGAACAGTGTATCGAGAAATTAGGTTTTGATACAAACTATACATATCTGCTGGATGAGGATTATATAAAGAAAACCAGTCACAAGATAAATATTGAAGAGAAGCTTAGTGAGCTTAACGTCCTGCGGCACGAAAGTCTCATTACTAATTCAGACTACGACGAGACGAAACTTGATTTGATTGAACAGGCAAAAGGCAGAAATAGTGCGGGTCCTGAGCAAGAGACAAAACTGAGCGTTACTGAAAAAACAAATCCCGGCAGCATAGAATTATCAAACTGAGTTCAATGGCCAAAGTCAATACCTTACAGTGCATCCTGATATTTAGGCTTCCTCTTGATTTCCATAATATTACTTAAGACTATCTTTAATTCTTTCCTTCGGTTTCTTATGGTTTTACTGGTTTTACTGGTTTTACTGGTTTTACGACTATTCTATTTCCCTTTACGCCTGTGACCTTAATCCTTGTATTTTTTGATATCATTTCGCCTTCTGAAATAACATTTACTTTTTTACCATTGATATTTGCGATTCCTGATAGTTCAAATGTCGTGGTGGTAACACCTTCTGCTGATAAAAGATCGTTGGGTTTGTCTGTGGCAGGAGAGCGACCCTTTTCCGAATCTATCACCCTAAATCTTAACTGACAAATTTGTATCTCCATAATAAGTAAGATTACAGCAAGAACAATGACTCCAACAATACCAATTGTATATACTTCCTGAGAAACGGCAAGTAATGGTATATTTATCATGCTTTCTCTCCTTTCTTATGACTTGAATAAACTATTATTATAATGGCTAAGGTTGGTAGAGTACTACTCTAAAAGCTATTTGTCAATTAAGAATTTCCTTAGGTGCCGTTTATTGAACGAGGTTAGAATCTCTTCAAAACAAATCTGAACAAGAGGTTGTGGAAGAATTATACGCTAGAAATGAAGAATGGGGTGAGTGAGGGGATTCGAACCCCCGACCCCCAGAACCACAATCTGGTGCTCTAACCAACTGAGCTACACTCACCATATTAAGAATTGATAACATACGCCAGGGAGGATTCGAACCTCCGACCCTCAGATTAGAAATCTGATGCTCTATCCAGCTGAGCTACTGGCGCAGACAGTACTTATGGTTTTATTAAAGATGGTCGGGGCGACTGGATTTGAACCAGCGACCTCCTGCTCCCAAGGCAGGTTCTAACCATCTATTGTTAATTTCATAACTGCCTGATTTAGCGTCTGTTATGACTGTTACGCCTTATACCATAATAGGTTAAGTCTTTCAAGTGTTTTCTGTCAATTACTGCTGATTACTGTCAATTCCGATGGAGTTGGCGACAATTTGGCGACAATGGCTGAAGTAGGGGGGATCGGTTTTTGAGTGTGGGCAGCTACAATATTATATCCTTCCTCTAAACACACAGCCCTTGTAAAAAACTCGCATCAATACGCGTTGGAACAAAAGCTAACACTAAGACTACCTCTTGCATCTATAAAGTCTAGTCTGTTATCATTCCTCTTAAAATACCATTCACATATCAAGCGTAAGTAGGTGGTAAATCTGCCTTGGAAAGCCCTTGCCTGATTGGCTGATAAGGCTTTAGTTATAGCCTGTGAATGTGCCTCTTACTTCTAGTGGGTTAGCTAGAAGGCATAAAGAGAATAGATCCTACAAATTATTACAGCCTAAGACCATGATTCAGGACATAGCAAAATTCTTAACAAATCCTTTATTATATTTCTGGATAGTACTTTTGATTTTTTTGTATAAGTCCAGAGGAAATAGAAGACGACTAATAATACTTAACATTATGTTTTATTGTTTATGTATTGGCTTTACTGGGCTAACTTTAATGTCTTTGTGGAAAGTAGATGATAGATATGACAAAAATATTAAATATGATGCAGCTATTATGTTAACTGGAGTTATTAAACCAGGAGATTCTATATCAATAGGTGATACTGATTATGATTTCAGTTTTTTTCGTTTTACCAGTGTCTCAAAACGTTTGGTTGCGGGGATTGGATTTGTGAAAACGGGACATGCAAAATTTTTATTATTTGGAAACTGTTTTACCAAAAACTATGATGAAGGCCCTATTATTAGAAAGTTTGCAGAATATCAAGGCTAAAAGAAGATGAAATAAAAATATATGGAGATATCAGGAGGACAGTAGACGAGGCTAACGGTGTGAAAGAATTTCTAGAGGAAAACAAATATAAGAATGTAATATTGATCACATCTGAGATGCATATGAGGAGAGCATTGGCAATGTTTAATAAAGTGGGTATATTTCCAGACTCATACTCAGTGGATAGGACCAATTTTGAAATAAATTGGAAAGATTTTATTCCTACTGGTGGTGGGGCTCGCAGAATTAAAGCTTTTCTTTATGAACTATTTGGTTATGTAGGTTATTACCTGAAAGGGGATTTTTAGAATCCATAATGTAGTCAGTTAATAGAACAGAAGCATCCTGCCCTACCCCAAGCCACATCTATCACCTGTGATATCCCTGTGTAGCCTGATGTTTAGATTCTTCAAAAAACCCTTGCCTTCATATCTCGTAAGTTTATAATCCAGAAACATAGCCATTTCCATATTATCTGCTTGTTTAACCAAGAGTTCTAATATGAGAAAATACTTACTACACGTCTTAATCATATCATTTGTATTTCTTTACTATCGCTACTATACAAGAGGCATCAGACGTGGAAGAGATTGAAACTTATAAACAAGAAGTAGAGAAGAACCCTGATGATGCAAAGGCTCATTATAATCTCGGTGTTGCCTATTATGATTCAGGCAAGTACAAAGAGGTGATTGAGTCATTCAAGCAGGCAATAAAGATTGACCCTGATTTAGCAGAGGCTCATAATAATCTCGCTGTTGCCTATGGCAAATCAGGCAAGTACCAAGAGGAGATAGAGTCATACAAACAAGCAATAAGGATTGACCCTGATTTAGCAGAGGCTCATTATCATCTTGGACTTGCCTATGGCGAATCAGGCAAGTACCAAGAGGCGATTGAGTCATACAAACAAGCAATAAGGATTGACCCTGATTATGTAAAGGCTCATTGTAATCTCGGTATTGCCTATGGCAAATCAGGCAAGTACAAAGAGGCGATTGATGCATTCAAACAGGCAATAAGGATTAACCCCGATTATTCAGAGGCTCATTTTAATCTCGGTATTGCCTATCTTATTTTAAAAGATAACGGCTCTGCCTTAGAGCAGTATGAAATATTAAAAAACCTTGACCCTTATCTGGCAAATTTACTATTTGAAGAGATTAATAGTGAATAATGCATAGCCTTAGAATTAGATATGGCCGTCCAGTTCGCTCCGTGGAATGATACGGCTTGGTGATTTGGTAATTTGAGTTATTTGGTTTTTCAGTATAAGTTGTTTATTCATACAGAAATAATGTTATACAGAATTGTACAATAACTTGTAAGCCTAAAGTAGAATGAGAATGGATCATTTAACAATATGGAACCGTTTTTGTGATAGGTTTGAGATTTCCACATCATGTATTCCTTTATTTGAGTTAACTGATAGTGGACATGTTCTAACAAAGGAGATTGGTAGCAAAGTTAAGAGATTAGTGCTTAGGCGTTCTCAAGGGATGGAGAAGTTAATTCGTAGAGAAATCGATATATTAGTTGAGGATTGGAGAAATAATACGGATGAGTACGACGGCGCAATTTATATGATGTTTAGAAGGGAGGGTGATAACGTTTTACCTTTGTATATTGGTAAGGCTGAGACTATAGGTAGGGGTGATAGAAACTTATCAGCCAATATTAAGAATTTGCATAAGGATCAGTCTAAGTTTGCAAGATGGGGTGATAATTATGCGTATCATATTGGAGATTTAAGTGCTGTAGTACTTCCTGGTCATGACCGTAAGAAAGTAAATAATAAGTATATTGGTTGGGCTAAATCGTTATTTGTGGATTATCCATCAACTGGTCCTAAGCTGAAAGAGTCAATTTACTTTTGGATGAGGGCATGGAGGAGAGATGAAGTTGGTATATGGGAAGATTTTGGTCAGACTCGTCTTACATTTTTAGAATATCTATTAATTGGGGTTGCTAGTTCCGTGTTTCCTGATGATTTATTGAATATCGAAGGTCAAAACCGAGACTAACAATGCGCTGCACCTGCTCTCGATTAGCTATAACTACCCCAAACCACATCTATCACCGGTAATATCCCTGTGTATCCTGATGTTTAAATTCCCCTTGATTTCAGTAAGCACCGGAGTATTATAATCCTTAGTATTCCTACAAGCTTCAAGATTTCATACCACACAGACATATATACTGTCAAGTGATGGATATAAGATATGGCATATTACCAACTTTATAGGGAACAAAAAATTAATACATCGTTGGATGAAATGTGGGATTTTATTTCATCACCAAGAAGGCTGAAAGAGATTACCCCAAATTATATGCTGTTTGATATTACCTCTAAACATATTCCTGAGAAAATGTATGAAGGCATGATCATAAGCTATAAGATTAGCCCATTGCTTAGTATTAAAATTGATTGGATTGCTGAAATTACCCATATTAGAGAAAAAGAAATTTTTATAGATGAACAACGCATAGGTCCTTACTCTTTTTGGCATCATCAGCATATTTTCAAGCCTATCAAAAAAGGAACACTAATGAAAGATATAGTAACCTATGCTCCTCCGTATGGTCTTTTAGGGGCAATAGCGAATATGCTAGTCATAAGAAATAAACTTAAAGACATATTCGACTATAGAAAAAAGGAGATTGAAAAGCGATATGGTGTATATAAATAATTTACCGTAGAAAGATAATAAATAGTGATGAGAATATTTATAGGTATTAGGGGCAAGCTGATTGGATGTTTTCTTTTGATGACGATGATTCCACTTCTGACAGTCAGCATTATATCTTATTACAATGGTAAGAAAGCTGTAGAACAAAGAGTAATAGAGCAGCTTACCTCTATAGCCGATTTAAAAAAATCTGAATTGCAGAGCTGGTTGCGGGAAAGGTTGTTAGATACAGAGGTAATTGCCAGAAACAAGTTTTTGGAAGCTGCATTTACCAGTTTGTTTTATGTAAGGAGAACCGCAGATTCTGTTGATAGTATGTTAAAGTCTAATATTGGGAGAGAATATCACATTAGATTATTAATGTATATAAATAAGCTGAAAAATATTTACAAAGTTTTTAATGAAATATATATAATTGATATTGAAAGTGGTGAGATATTAGTATCTACAAACGAAGATAATGTTGGAAAGAAAGAACCTGATCTTCTCTTTTTTTACGATGTATTAAGAACTAGGGGGTTGCCTATAAAGGATATTCACTATTTAAGCCATACGAATCAAACATGTATGAGTTTTTTTGGTCCCATTCACAGAACAGATTCGACTACCCTGTTTGGATCAAAGATATTGATTGGAGCATTAATTCTGAGAGCAAATATAGATGAAAGCATAGTGCCTATGATCCAGAATTGGCCTGCTATGGGGAAGACCGGTGAGACCTTGCTTGTAAGACGTGAAGGCGAAAAGGTTGTGTTTCTAAATACTCTAAGGCATCGTAAGAATTCCGCTTTAGAATTTAAGATACCGGTAACTGCAATAAATGCCCAACCGTCAATTATGAGTTCAGAAGGTAAAGAAGGAATTGTCAAGACAACGGATTATAGGAATGTACCTGTACTCTCAGCTTACCGTTATCTGCCAATGCTTAAATGGGGGCTTGTTGCCAAGCAGGATAGTGGTGAAGCATTTGCACCTATAAACAATCTAAAAAGAAGGGTTATCATTCTTATTATTATTACCACGGCAGGAGTAATAACTGCTATTTTGTTAATTGCAAACAGTATTACCAAGCCTGTTAAACAACTGGTGCAGGGCGCAAGATCAATAGCAGGTGGAGACCTTACTCAAAGAATAGCCGTTAATAGAAAAGATGAAATTGGAATGCTTGCAAGTGAATTTAACAAGATGACCGCCAGGCTTGAAGAATCTTATTCCGGTTTAGAGCAAAAAATAAATGAAAGAACTGCAAAACTGAAAGAATCAGAGGAAAAATATCGTGAATCAATTAATTTTGCAAACGATGCAATTTTCACTTTGGACATAAACAATGTACAAATAATTGACTCTAATAAAAAAGCAGAAGCTATATCTGGTTATTCAAAAGCAGAGTTATGTAAACTTAAGGTATGGGATATGTATCCTTCTCAGGATAAACCCAGATTAGAGGAGTTATGGAAGCAAGTGAAAGAAGAAGGTTCGGGCACACTTCACGATATTAATCACAAGAAGAAGGATGGAAGTATTACACCGACAGACATAAGTGCAAGTGTGATAGAATACGGAAACAAAAAATTTATACAGTGTATAAGTAGCAACATTACTGAACAAAAAAGATTGGAACAACAACTTGTGCGTACAGAGCGTCTTGCTGCTATTGGCGAATTAGCTGCTGAGGTTGCTCATGAAATCAATAATCCTTTAGGAGGGCTTCAGAATTTTGCTAAGATGATTGAGAAAGAACCTGCAAATGTTCAACAGACGAAGGAATTTACAGGATTGATACAGGAGGGCCTTAAAAGAGTAGAAGTAATAGTTAAGCGTCTTACCACGTTTTCCAAGCCACACGTTTTAAACCTGTCTTACCATGCTTTAAACAATATAATAGAATTATCACTCATTTTTATGGAACACAGGATGGAAAGCGAAAAGGTAACCTTGCAAAAGAAATTAGCATCGCAGTTGCCTGAAGTATATGTTGATTTTGATAATATTTTTCAGGTGATTATAAATCTTCTGACTAATGCCTTTGATAGCATGCCTGACGGCGGTAGGTTGCTAATAGAGTCAAAGTTATGTAAGGATCATGATTCTTGTGTGCAGTTTTCAATATCTGACACAGGACATGAAATCAAGAAAGAAGACGTGGACAAGATATTTGATCCTTTTTTCACAACGAAGGATAAAGGCAAAGGTATTGGTATAGGACTTGCGATAAGTAAAAGGATTATAGAGGACCACGGTGGAAAGATTAGTGCAGTAAGTTCATCAGGAGAGGGAACAACCTTTACTGTATGTTTACCTGTAAAAAATAATGAGGATAGGTTATGAGAGGTAGAGTACTTATTGTTGATGATGAAAAACTCATGAGAGTGTCATTGGAGAATCAACTCAAGAAAGAAGGATTTTTTGTAAAAGCTATGAAGACAGCTGGTGATGCGCTCAAATACATTAGAAATGAAGACTTTGATATAGTTGTTTCTGACATGAGATTGCCTGGTTTAGATGGTATTGAATTCCTGAAGGAAATAAAAAGTATTTCACAGAAAACTATTGTCATAATAATGACGGCTTATGGGACAGTGGAAAGCGCTGTAACTGCCATGAGGGAAGGAGCATTTGATTACATCTGCAAACCCTTTTCTACAGATGAATTGATTATCAAATTAGAAAGAGCTCTTGCTTATCAAAAAGCAACATCAGAGGTTACAAGACTACGTTCTGAAATTCAGGAACTCTACGGACAAGATAATATAATTGGCAAGAGCAAGTCAATGATGAAGATATTAGAGACTATAAAAACTATTTCGGATAGAGAAACTACAGTTTTAATTCAAGGTGAAAGTGGAACTGGTAAAGAACTTATTGCTGGTGCTCTTCATTACAACAGTAGCCGGAAAGAAGGTCCATTTGTAGAGTTAAGTTGCGCTGCACTTAATAAAGAGATATTAGAGAGTGAACTATTTGGACATGAAAAAGGTGCATTTACGGGTGCGATAAGGAACAAAAAGGGTAAGTTTGAGCTTTCTGATGGTGGTTCTATGTTTCTTGATGATGTAGACGACATTCCTATAGAGATGCAGGTAAAGTTACTCAGGGTGCTTCAAGAACGAGAATATGAAAGAGTAGGTGGCGAAGAAACAATTTCTGTAGACGTTCGCTTAATATGTGCCACAAAGGTAGATCTGACTATTCTAGTTAAACAAGGAAAGTTCAGGGAAGATCTGTATTATAGATTGAATGTTGTTGCTATAAATCTACCCGCTTTGAGAGAACGAAAAGAAGATATACCATTGTTGATAAATTATTTTATAAAAAAATATAGTAAACGCTTAAAGGTTTCCATGCCGGATATTTCTCAAAACACACTGGAAATATTGATGAAATACCATTGGCCGGGTAATGTCAGAGAATTAGAAAACGTTGTGGAACATGCATTAGTTTTTACTTCAAATAATAAAATAACTGTGCAGAGTTTGCCTGAGAATTTGAAAAAGTTTGAAAGTGTATCTGATAAAATACATCTGGATTTACAGGAGAAGGATAAAATTGATTTTCAAGATGAAGTTGCAGAATTTGAAAGAAACTTAATTAAATGGGCATATAAAAAAGCTAACGGCAACCAGATAAATATGGCGGAAATACTTGGCATACCTAGAACTACACTCCGAAATAAGATGATAAAATTGAATCTTTCCTGGTGACCACAATTGTCATTCCATGACCAAATACGGTCAATTATCATATCCATATGTTGTGTTTACAATTAAGTATATTCATTCTAATAGATGCATGTCGTGTTTACAGATTTAGGTCATTAACCCACTTTTTGATGATGTTCAAAACAGATAGGAGTTTTTATTTCTTATGCATGTAAGTTTATGATATTATTGGGCTTAATGGCATAATCAAAAGATAATAATCATACGGCATGTCTATTGCGTGGTTTCATAATTAGCTTTCCTTTATGAATTGTAAGTTTATTGAGAATGGAGGGGATGAAAGAAAAGCAACGCATTGTGTACGATAGCTGTTGGTTAATATACCATTAAGTGTAAAAGGGAGGCGATTTAATGTTGCTATGGATAGTATTAGGAATAACTACT
>Ga0208896_1000695_pt1 | contig 17810 bp, 17 predicted proteins | sample ETNtaG_27_FD_185778 | JGI IMG/M metagenome (GOLD analysis project Ga0208896, IMG submission 185778) | Marine microbial and viral communities from oxygen minimum zone, Eastern Pacific Ocean - ETNP201406SV63 (SPAdes) (version 2) | ecosystem: Environmental > Aquatic > Marine > Oceanic ... | reverse complement strand
CGTAAGGATAGCATAGTCTGCGGCTTTGCTTATAGTCATTGTAATCCTCTGTTTAAAGAAATTTGAGTATTTTTTGTTCTATTAAAGTGTGAAATGATAAACTCTCCACTAAAAAATATGATAAAATAAATAAAAAATCAAGATAAAAGTGGAGTAATATAGTCCACTATTAATATGACTCCTTGGATATGGGGGGTTTCCCGTAAAATGGTATCCCGTTTTGATGGTCGAATGACATTGCTTGAACCTATTATGATATAAACAAAAAAGCCTCCGTGAGGAGGCTATTTGACCCAGAGGCGTTTCATTAAAATCTTTATGTTACAAGTTTATAAACTATATAAATAATCATAACGATTGAAAAGCCCAAGAATATCGAGCCCATTAAAGCTTTAGAATCATTAGTCTTTTTTTCACCGCATAGAAATAATTGCACATCATCTCTGATTAATTCAAATCTGTATCCAAGCGTGTAAAGTGAGAATAATGGCGAAAGAGATAAAACATAACTTGAATTATTATAATCAAATGAATGTATTTCGGTTCTAATGCCTATTTTTTCTGAAACTGTTTCACCATTGATTTGAACCCGACCCATTCCCTTTACAGTTGTAGAATACTCGAGAGTAGAATCATTATCTAATTTGTAAGAAAGTAGTTTTCTAAATTTCATTTTATTCTCCTTTATTTGAGCCAGAGGCGTTTCATTTAATTATCGTAGGTTGGTAAGTATTTTGGGATTCAGACAAAAATTGATCAACAATTGTTTAAAAAAGATATCGATATTGGAAACCGATATTTCTACCCGATTCAGGCATAATTGATTTTATTTTTGATAAATGATTATAATAGGTTTGATCAAGTAAATTATTTAGTTGGAATATCAAGCGGTGAGTTCCTTTTTCAGTTCCAAAAGAATAGCTTCCAAAAATATCAATTAAAAAGTATTCAGGAGTCACACTCTCAAATTCTGAGATCTTTTTTTGATCTAAAACCTTACTAAGTCTAATTGATCCCGATATGTCTTTATTTGATTTAGTAGAAATTAATACGCCGATTTTGTCTGGTGGCATATATGCAAGATGGTCATTATTTGATTTATCTTTTCCTCTAACAAAAGAGAAATCTGTACTTACATTTATCACTTTCCCTTTATATCCCATTTGAAATTCTCCACCACTTATTTCAATTTTAATTCCGCGCATTTGATATTTATATAGCCAACCGCTTGATCCACTTCCCCATTCGATCCAATCTGCACCTGGAACATATCCATCCCCCATTTTCATATATTGATGAAAATTTGGACTTTGGTTAAAAAACCTATTCAGCAAAAAAAAGAATTGGTCTTTTTGATATTGAATAGAGCTCTCAACCCCAAGAGTTTTCTCAAGGGTAAGATTTGGGTTGCCAATCTCATAACTATAACTTCCAAGATGTGGACCATCTGAAAACAGGTCCTCAATGCCAGGACTTCTTCCAGTTTTCATTATCGTTGTTGAAATTTGCCAATAATCCCAAGACTTAATAACTGCGGCAGATAAAGAAACAAAACCAAAATGTTTCTTGTTCACAGATTTTTCATCAATATTTGAAAACCTTATTCCTTTACTTTGAGGTTCTATAATAGAATATTCTCCTCTAAATGATACCTGGCCTGTAAGACCAAATATATCTTTTTCTCTAAAACCAAATACTGAAAAGTTTGATTCAGATGTATTTGGTGTCCAATAAAAACCACCGGCCGTAAACATACGGTATTGTATAGCAGCTCCTAATTCTCTTTTTAACCCTGTCATCTTAGACTGAAAAAGCAATATATCTTGTCCTAATATGACAGAGGGAGTTTTTTGATCTGATTCAAATTCAGAATGACCATAATGAATAAATTTTTGATCTAAGTCAAAAGTTTCAAAACCTTTAAAATTAATATCTTGATGATAATTAAACTTTTGAGTCGTTTTATTCATTTCCATATCCACACCACTGATGTGTCCTTCAGGGCTTCCTGGTATTCCATAATCCATTTCAACATGTTCAATAGAAACTGTTCCCCTTTTTCCATCATGAAATCTTGTTACTCCAAAAAACCCTTCAGTAGTATTCATTGAAGTATTTTTTAATGCACCCAATGGAGTCATTTGATCACCAGTTCTTCTATTTTGTATGGAAAAACGAAAATTGTTCTTATTTATTGGTTTAACCAATGAAAAATTATTAAACAATCCATTGTTGCCAGAATTATAACCCGATGTTATATAGGTATGAAGATGATCAAATTCGATCTCAGGCATAGAGTTTTTTTCAACGTCAATGACGCCGCTTATAGTATTTGATCCGAAAAGTAGTGCGCGCGGACCTCTAATAATCTCAATTTCTTCAACTCCTCCCAGATCCATGCTTAGAGCATGATCCACAGAAGTCTGAGATAAGTCTCCTACTTCAAATCCATTTTCAGTGATCAGAAAACGGTCTCCAGAATATCCTCTTAATATCGGACGTGTAGTGCCCTGTCCCATAGACTGAATTGCTACACTCATCTCGTTTTGAAGAGTTTGTGCAATTGAACCTTTCATATTTTCTTGTATTTTTTTCCCAGACATGGAAAAACTGGAAAGTGAAGAAGTTGGATCCAGATCACTATGAACCTCTACTTTTATTTCATCAAAATGTAAAACTTCAGGATCTAGTAATATCTTGCCAAGATTAACTATACTTTTATTTATTAGTATAACTAGAGTTGTATCACGATAACCTACAATTGAAATTTCTAGCTCAATATTCTCTAAAGGAAGATTATTTATAGAAAACTGCCCATTCAAATTGGTTGCTGAACCTAGCTTCAAATTTTTTACATAAACATTTGCATCCGCTAAAGGCTCAGAACTCTTAGAAGATAAAATTATTCCTGATAACTTTGAATTTTGCGCTTGCAGAAAACTGCAAGCGCAAAAAAAGACTATAACAACTAATTTATTTAACAACGATTGGAATGTTGTTTGTAGATGTATAATCCGCATGGCCATCATGCATTAACTCAAGTTTAAAACTGGTTGAGCCAATGCTAACACCTATGATTTCTAATCCCATTTCATGTTCTTCTTCATCACCATGATCATCATGCTCTTCTTCAACCTGAACTAAGGCAACGATAGAATTGAATCCAGAAACTTCCAATTCTCCTTCTTCCTCTTCTCCTCCTCCTTCATGTTCATCGTGTTCCATCTCTTTACCATTATCATCGAGAAAATGAACGGATAATTCAAGAGTATCTCCAGCGCTTAATGTAACTGACCCTGTTTGGGTTCCTTTAAATTCTCTATACATTTCTGTCCCGCTACTAGTCTCTAAAATAAAGCCTTCTGCATCGGTATGTTCTTCATCGTGATCATGATCATCTTCACAACTCACAATGAACAGAGCTAAAAATAATCCAAAAACAGATAATAAAGAGCGTGTGCTCTTTTCAAAATAAATAGTCATATTTGACTCCTCAAAATTATTATTGTAAAAAATTGATTTTATTTATACAGTTATCAAGAACTGTGTAGCATCTTTATAATATATTTGAGGGAGGAGCCCTTGAAAGGAAAAGACCAAATGAATTATCAGAAGTGATGATACAAATGGGCTGAAAAATTAAGTTTTTAGTATCTGAAAAGAATGATTTTTTAGTGGATGTATTGGTATTAAATGTTTGGCGAACTTGATTATTACAGATTTCACAATCATTATCTATTAAAGAATGTTCATTATGTTCGCAGTCAATATCACAAAAACTATAATTGCCTGCTTTAGTAAAATTTGCAGAGTCAATTATATGAAAATTTGAGCTTATGAATACAAAAGCTAGTAAAAGTGATAATATTTTATTTATCATTTTCATTGTGAAATTTACAAAAATTATATAATAATGCGTATATCTCTTTTATAAATAAAAAAGCCCCCGTGAGGAGGCTATTTGATCCAGAGGCGTTTCATCAATATTTTTTTATAAATCTAATGCTTGTTCAAGCTCAAATTTAGTTGAAATATATAGATACTTAGCAATGGATTTAAGCGCATCATATTTGAAGCTTTTCCTTCTGTTTATAGTAAAGACTAATGTAACTCAAAATGTTGCCAAAGTAATTTGGAAATATTCCGGATAAGGATGAACCCCTCGTTATCCTGATCATAGCGTGTATCTGTTTGATTTTTCGTAATAATGCAAAACACGTAATCGCCACTAGGGGCATTTACCAGAACAACTTCTGATCTGGACTGACTAACCGCACCCTGCTTGGATGCTACCTGTACCGTAGGGGGAATCTGAGATAGGGCCTCATCGTCCCAGTAAATGCGTGTAAGGTGCCGGTACATATCGTTGCTTGCGGCCGGCGATACGGCACGGCCCTCTCGTATTAAGACTAGCAGTTCTGCCATCTCTCTGGGCGTAGTCTGGCCCCAGCCGTAAATTTCGTATTCTGCTTCCCTATCGGGAGTGCGAGAATTTACTCGAGTGTGGATGAAACCCTTGTTTTTAAGCCAGCCATTAATAGTCACTCCGCCTCCAGCCATGTCCTGCAGCCACAAACTGGCATGGTTGTCACTAAAGGTGATCATATAGGTCAACAGTTTACTGATGGTTATATCTTCACCATCATTGAACCGGGCCAAGGCGTCATCGCCCTTCCAGGGATAATTGATTGAGGCCTTTTTATAAATCACCACACTATCCATTGTAAGCGCTCCGCCTTCGATTTTATCGAATATCTTTACCAGTATGGGAACCTTGATCATGCTGGCTGTGGGGAATATTTCATTTTCGTTCACCCCCACTTCAGTGTTGCTGGGTAAGTGTCGTACATATACGCCCACGTCACCGTTAAAACCCTGTAGTAGTTCTAGGATGTCTGTTTCCAGTTTTTCCGAGCCACCGGCATCACTGCAGCAGGCCAGCCCAATAAATAGTAGTAATGTGATATACCTACGCATCTCCAAATCTACACATCATCCCACAAACAAAAAAGCCCCTGTCGTGAAACAAGGGCTTTAGAGAGAGCGAGAGACGAGGTTCGAACTCGCGACATCCACCTTGGCAAGGTGGTGCTCTACCAGCTGAGCTACTCTCGCAATATCAAATGCTATTCAATCTACCATTTGAGCGGCGGAAATTTAATGGAGTTTATAAAATCGTCAAACGGGTTTTGGAAAGAATTCCAATCTTTTTTCATTCCGATATAATATCACGAATGACATGATTAAATAGCCTATATCCCGTAGGATTGTCTGTAACCCTATATTTTCTCCTGTTTCTGCAGAAACAGTAAAACATCCACATTCAATGCTAATTCCTCTCGCCAATGCTTGAGAGATGGCGAATATGAATACTATATTCATCACAATACACATGATCGCCGCACCATCCACCATTATACCTGCAATTAAACACACCCCTACCAAAAGTTCTAACCATGGCAAAACCATGGCAATCATATTTTCTAATCCAAATGGGACGGCATGGTAATTCCCAATCGCGATGGCGAATTCTGCCGGGTGCGATATTTTGTCAATACTGGCATAAATAAAAATAATGCCGATAATTAGGCGAAAAAAGAAGACGATCTGTACTTTAAAATACCGAGTCATTTCCCTACCTCACTCGGATAGCCCGCTTTGGACCATTCCAGCCAACCTCCTTTAAAAACATATAACTTGGTAAATCCAGAGTCTTGCAGATCGTAAGCCAAATCTTCGCTGTCTCCACACCCCGGATCGCCACAATAAACCACCACAGGGGCATGCTTGTTCTGAGTCGCTTCTATGGTAAAAATGAGTTCCATTAAAAATGCGTTCTTTAGGGCACTTTTCACATGACCCGCAACAAAGTATGCATCGTCTCTCGCATCTATAAAGAGAACACCATCATCAAATAATTCTTTAGCCAAAGTTAGAGAAATGGCTGTTAGAACTGGCTCGTTTGTTTCATTCTCAAGTGAAATTGAATCAGATATTTCTAATTTTGGAGCAATCCACGGTATGCTATTACTTCTGAAAAGATTAGACCCAAAACCTACAATACATGAAAATAAAATCATAAATACTGACTGGCCGATTGGGGTGCGGATATCCATTAATTTAAACTTTGGAGGCCTTTTTTATCTAAAGTGTCGCAGGTTTTTAACGTTTCGTCTACAACAGCCAATAGGGTTTTTTCACTGGGCACATCGCGTCCCAATGGGATTAATGAGTAAAAAGATGTATTAAGTCCATTAGACAAAGCTGATTTTGATTTTGTTACTCCATCTTTGTATTGGCTTACCATATTTAAAACATTTTGATTGTTTTTATATATTTCTTCTAAGGGTCGATTTGGATCCCGTTTTTGCAAGTTATTTAATCTTTCTTCAAAAATAGAAACTGTCATCATGGCACTTGTCACATCTTTGATGGGTTGGGTGTTATCCGAAATATCCAAGTCAAATCGGCCCACATATTTACCCTGAATGCCAAAACCATATGTAAGCGGCAACCGCGAATCTTGCGTTTTTTCAGGACGGGTGCGCGTTGTTTCTCGACTGAGATAAATATAATCTACTTCCGATAAGTCATCCATTGCATTAACTGCCTGGACTCTCGTGGAATTAAATAACATGACCAGCAGATCAACCTGAGGTCTTAATTCTGCTATTTTCATTTTAGCCGATTCAACATAATCCTTTACTTCAATGGCTTTTTCTGCTGCGGGAAGAGCTGTCGTAATACCAAATACGCCAATTTTTAATCCATTCTTTTCGATTATTTCATGTGGAATAAAAGCCAATTCTTCTGTGCCAGCTTTTACGATATTTGAAGATATAAAATTCGTGCCAAATGTGGTTTTCATTTCCTGAAGAAATTCATATCCTGCTGCCAAATCAAAATAGCCTACGTTATATATATAATCACCCATCGTTGCTGACGATTCTAAAAGCGTCTTCGCTTTAAGTTTGGATGATGCTTCTTTCCCCATGACAAGGTAGTAGTTATCAAACAATGCATCACCTGCATCTAAAAGAATAGGATCAACACCGCTATCTTTTACCTGACTAATATAAGTAGATCTTCTGGGCAGACCGCCCAGTGGATTGGCCTTTCATCCGCAGGGGTCAAGTTGACCCCGAACGTTGGTTGTTACCAAAAAGGTTATTTCTTTTGCGCTGGTTTCCTTTTCTGCACAGGACCATATTCCCAATAGCAACAGAACCCAAGTGATTGATTTGTAATATTTCATATATGAATTTATTCCTTTTATAGTGCGATTCCCAACAGTCTAGCCACCAGAAGGTTTTGCTCTATACCCCTTTTTAATTAAAATGTTTAAAACTAATTCGCGGACATTGCCCTGGACGAGAATTTCATTATGTTTCACCGTACCGCCAACGCCACATTTTTTTCTTAATTCTTTTCCTAATGCGTTACAGTCATTTTTGGTTCCAACAAATCCTCGAATGAGGGTGACTATTTTACCGCCGCCTCTGCGATCCAAATGCACGCGAAGATCTTGCTCTGATTTACATAATTCTTCTTGTGGTTTAACATCTTCAACGATGGTTTCAGGGTGGGTTGAGTAGATTATATTTGTACGGCGGTGATCCATGTCTATTTCATCGACTGATGAACAACTAATTCAAGATCAATGATTTTTTCTGAGACCAAGTTTTTAAGTCTTCAGAAACAAATGCATGACCATTTTTGGCCATAGCGAGGAAGATTTGTTTGGACCCATCACTACCAGGTAAAATAGATAATGAAATAAATTGGTGATCGTCTGTGGCGACGCGACTCAAATATTCATATCCATCACCAGCAGCGACTGGGTTTTTATTTTTCATAATAAAAACGCGTCCGTAAGATGTCAACAAAACGAATCCCATTTCAGAAATACCAAATCGATAATGGATCGTACTCACCACCTGTTCCGGCATGGATTTCATCGCATCTATCATCAGGGCTTTACTCCCGGACTTGATATCTGCTAAGGTATTTTCAAGTTGCTGAACTAATTCCAGAGAAACAGATTTACCATCTTTTCCAGGGCTGCCTGGCAATCCCTTTTCACCTGGTTCACCTTTTTCACCTCGAGGGCCTGCTTCTCCAACAGATCCTTTTTCCCCAGGTGGACCCTGTGGACCTGGGCTTGAAGATGGTACACATGCACTAAATAAAAGTGCAAAAACAATTAAGAATATTCTCATGTATTAAATAAAAATTGAAATGCTCTGGCCCAAGCCATTGACATAATGATAAATAATTCACTTAAAATTGCCGTTCCAAAGAATATAATCGCCCTGCGAAGGTGTTTGTTCTTGTATGCATTAATATGACCCAATGCATATAATTGGGAAGAAAACATCATATAGGTTTCTTCACTATTTTCTGTGACTTCGTATAAATAATTGGCGTACTCAACTGGATTTTTGAATTGAATGATACCACCAAAAAAAGTCGCGTTTATATCCGGAAGCTCCTCTTGCGCTTGGTCATTCCGCATTCGAGGTACAATCACCAACATTAAATTCCCGATCGCAAATAAGGCTGCAATAAAATAGATGATCACCATGGCCACATTAAACCAGTTAATATTAATTTTTAGAAAATGGACAATAAAGAAGACCATAAATACACCCAAAATAGACATGAGCGTAAATGCTTTTTGATCGGTCCTTTGTAAAATATTCTGTTCGCTTTGAAGAATTTGGAATATAGGTGCAATATTACTGTGAACGTCCGGTGCACTATTTGTTGATTTTTTTTCAGTCATAAGTCTCCTTTTACCCTACCGGGGTTATATCCATATATAAGCGATTAAAGATTACGTTAATCTCTTTGCAAGTTTCAAATGGAAAAGGCCATCCAATCAATGAATGGATGGCCTTTAATTTAATGTATTTTATGGTCTATATTATTTTCTGGGACGGGCTTCATTCACAACGAGTGCGCGTCCAGCCAATTCTTTTCCAGATAATGCTTCAATAGCGGCTTTTGCGTCATCGTCAGAGGACATTTCAACAAAGCCAAATCCTTTTGACCGACCATTATAACGATCAGAAATGATTTTAGCAGAAGTAACTTCACCAAATTCTTCAAACGCACCTTTTAGGTCGTCTTCAGAGAGATCATAGCTTAGGTTCCCGGCATAGATATTCATATTATCTTTTTCCTTTTAGTTATTCTTATCAATTGTAGGCTGCGATAAAATGAACTTCATCATATCATATAATTAACAAAATGCAGTCATCTCGAGCAAATCCTATCACGCGAATTTATTACTTATTTCACTATTTATGTGCAAACTTATGACAGAAAGCAAAAGAGTGGATAAACAATAAATTGTGGAGCCGGACGGGATCGAACCGACGACCTCTTGACTGCCAGTCAAGCGCTCTCCCAACTGAGCTACGGCCCCAGAAACAGGGGCGAAATTATAGTTATAATTTAACATTACACAATTAATTCTTCCGTTCCACCAATGGCTTACCCAAAAGATGATCATTAAAATAAGTAATCATTTTTTTATAAAGATTTTTTCGCGCATTACCGCCGGACATCCCATGGGGACGATTTGGATAATAGAAAATATCTAATTGTTTATCATGCTTCACAAATTCTTCCACCAGCCAGGTCGTATTTTGTGAATGTACATTATCATCACCTGTCCCATGGATAACCAGTAATTTCCCATTAAATCGATCTACGTAGGACAAAACCGATGTAGAGTCATACCCAGCACCATTATCCTGTGGCAACCCCATGGAGCGTTCTGTATAAATGGAATCATACAATCGAAAATCCATGACCGGTGCCACCGATACGCCCACATCAAATAAATCAGCATTTTTTGTCAGCATGAGTCCTGTAAAATATCCACCGCCAGACCAACCCCATGCACCAATACGATCGGGATCCGCAATCCCCTGCTCCACTAAATATCGTACCCCAGTAGCCGTATCCTTAGCTAGGTATTGAGCCATATCTCCATAACTTAAATTTTTAAATGCTTCTCCCCTGCCGCTCATTCCCCGGGCATCCATAGAGAAAATAATAAATCCCTGCTGAACCAAATATTGGTTCCACAAACCGCTCCATCGGTTATTAACGATCTGGGTGCCGGGCATACCATATCCATAGACAATAACCGGGTAACGTTTTCCTTTTACATAGTCCGGTGGATAGGTCAAAATACCATCCAATGTGGTGGAACCATCTGCCGTTTTGAAGTGGATAATTTCAGGATAGGACCAATCATAAACCTCAAACTGTGATTTGTCCGTTTCATCCAGAACCCTTAGTACGTTTCCATCCATGTTTTTCAGAATATGTTTCGTTGGCGTTTGTATACTAGAATAGGTGTCAATAAAGGCATTGCCTTTTGGCAAAACTTTTATGGAATGTGAGCCTTTTTCTTTGGTTAACAGTTTAAGATTGGTGCCATCAAAATTGACGGAATAAAACCGCGTTTCAAATACTGATGCTTTATTGGCGGTAAAATAAACAATTTCATTTTCCTCATCTAAGTGTATAATCCTTTTTACTTCCCATTCACCATCGGTGATTTGCTGCACCAAATCACCGGCGGCAGTATGAATGTATAAATGGTGCCATCCAGAACGTTCAGACATCCACAGAATATTACCATTTTTTAAGAATTTATAATTTCGGTGAAGTCCAACCCAACCAACTTCATCCGATTCACTCAGACCGCTAATAGATTTTCCGCTTTTTGTGGCTACCGTTAAAAATTCCCAGTGTTTTTGAAGTCGATTCATCCGCATAACTGTTAACTTTTTCTCCGCCGTCCATTCCATCCACGGATAGTAAGTGTCTTTTATATCGCCAATATTCATTGATTTTCGCCGACCCTTTTTAACATCCACTACGAATATTTTCATGGAAGGATTTGGTTGCCCTGCTTTGGGATACCGTATTTTTTCCGTAGTTGGATACAATTCTATTTCATCAAACATCGTGAATATGGGTACTTGAGATTGATCTTCTTCCCAATAGGCAATATACCGGCTATCCGGCGACCATCGATAAGCATCAAATGAACCAAACTCTTCTTCATATACCCATCCAAAATGGCCATTTGAAATCACATCCGAACCATTGGATGTAAGCTGTTTTTCTTTGTTCCGGTTTAAATCGTACACATAAATATTATTGTCTTCCCTAATGTAAGCGATTTTATTACCATCTGGTGAGAATTTAGCATTTCTCAATCTTTTATTATTTTTTGAGACTGGCTGAATATTTTTTGTACGCAAATCAATGACATAAAAAGATGCAAAAAAAGATCTACGCCATATTTTTTTTCTATCTACAATAAATAATATTTTATTTCCGGCGTTATTAAACCAAAATGTTTTCGGAGTAAAAGCACTTCGCCAAGGTGCTTGTTCCACCTTACCTTTTGATATCAACAAATTATTATCTTTAATTTTAAAATCTGCTTCCGTTAACAGGACAGTCGTGTCTGATTTCATTATATCAACTTTTAATAATGAATTCCCTTTTTTGGTAATATATGAATTTTCATTTGGTAGCCAATTAATAATATTCAATGATGCATAATTAAATGGTGATTCTCCTTGAGCCTGATCAAAAGACAACCGTTTTCCCCCAGCGAAAAGACAGGTACTTAGTAAAACTGTTGTTAGTATACGAGCCATCATTTTAGAACCCTTTTTATTTTTCTTAATGTTGCTATCATCATTTCGTAATTCATTCGTCCTGTATTTACGTTTCGAGGACTGGGATGGTAACACCCCCATAAAATCATACCATTGGGTAATTCATATTGGCGATCATGTCCAAACGAATAATCTTTCATTTTAAGGTCATAATCCTGTCGAAAATATTTCAGACAACCATCAAACCCAATTTTTCCCAAGGCTAAGATCACCTTTACATTTTTTAACAATGCCATTTCTTTGCTAAAAAACGGTGCACAATTTCGCAATTCTTCTGCAGTCGGTTTATCTTGGGGCGGCACACATTTCAGTACTGGAGTCATAAATGTATTTTTTAAAACCAATCCATCATCCAATGCATCGGAATTTGGTTGATTGGATAACCCTTCTGCGTGGAGACAATTTACCAAGAAATCCGCAGATTTATCTCCAGTAAAAACACGGGCGGTTCGATTGCCACCATGGGCGGCCGGGGCCAAACCCACGATAAGAATCTCTCCATTTGGATCACCATAACCCGGTATGGGTTTTCCCCAATAGGTCCAATCCATAAACTGTTTTCTTTTTTCTTTCGCCACTTTTGATCGGAAATCAACAATCCTTTGGCATGCATTGCATTCCACAACTTTTTGATACAAATCCGACATCGATCCGGATTGGATTAAGGGGTGTTCTTCGGGTATGGGATGTAGATTCGGCAATGGGGTTGTCAATACTGAGGGCGAAATCTATACATTTTGGTTAATATAGGAAAGGTACCATTCCACGTTGCGTTTGGGCGGGTGAGACACATAAATTCGCACCCCTTCATTTGAAGGATGATAACCATTTATACTTAAGGATATTAATTTATGGGAATGATGACAACCCTTCGCGACAGAATGCATGTCGTATTATGGGCACTATTAGCATTATTTGTTTTGAGCATGACAGTGGGCGGCCTAGTGGGCGGTGCCAATATTATTGACCAGCTATTGGGACGGATAAGCCCTTCAGAAGCTATCGGCGCTGTGAATGGCGAACTGATCACCCCTGATCAATTTAACCAAGCAGTGAATGCGCGAGTAGAAGCGGTTCGTAATTCTAGTGGTGAAATTTCAGACCAACAAATGGAAGCCATTCGAGAAGAAGTTTGGAATGCGTTTATTGAAGAACGATTAACCGCGCAAGCAATTGATGATCTGGATATTCGCGTTACAGATGATGAAATTATTGATCATTTAGAGAATAACCCTCCCATTGATATCCAAAGGTTATTTTATGCCAATAACCAATTTGATAAAGAGACATACCATCAAGCCTTGAATACACCGGGCATGATGGACTGGGCACCCATCGAATCCTGGATGCGTGAATTTTTTATTCCCCGGTTTAAACTTCAGCAATATATCAATATGTCGGCCATCGTATCTCAAGAAGATGTGAAAGATGAGTTTATCAAGCGAAATACAGATTTTACCATTTCGGCCTTACATGTTACATCGGAATCAGTGAAGGATATAGTCTCTCCACCCACTGAAGCAGAAATGAAACAAAATTACCAATCCCGTTTGGACGATTTTCAACAAGATGAAAAACGGCATGTATCTTATGTGAGTTGGGCAAAAGCACCCAATGCAGAAGACACACTCCGCGTGATAGAAGAGGCAACATCGATTATTGCACAAGCGAATAGTGGACAAGATTTTATCTCTTTGGCCAATATCCATACCCAAGATCCGGGAAATCAAATATCGCCCGACTCTGGCCGTGGTGGTGATTTGGGCTGGTTTGGTAAGAACCAAATGGTTGGGACATTTGAAACAGCGGCCTTTGGTGCCAAGAAAGGCGATGTGGTGGGGCCTGTCTTGAGTCAGTTTGGTTATCACATAATCAAAGTAGAGGATATGCGTAAAAAAGGTGATGATAAAGAAGTAAAAGCCAGACATATATTATTGAAAATTGAAATGGGTCAAAATACCCGGTCAGACTACCGTCGGAAAGCCACCCTGTTTAGCTATGATGCACAAGATTATGGATTTTCTGCAGCACAAGATTCACACCTTGTCCAATCACTCAATGCAAATACCATTGGTGAAAAAGATATATTTTTGGGCACACTGGGTCCCTTCCGCTCTGCGGTTCGCTGGGCATTTAATGCTGAAATGGGCGCCACCTCGGACCCCTTAGAAAGTAATGAATACTATGCGGTCTTTTCATTGGATTCAATCACACTCGAAGGTGTAAAACCTTTTGAAGATGCAAAGATTCAGGTCCGGGCGACTTTATCCAGGGACCGAGAAAACGATGCAGCAAAAAGTTTAGCTATTGAATTAAAAAATAGTGTAGATAGCGGTGCCTTATTCGATGCCATCGCAAAAGATAATAAAAGTATCGAACTGATTCCTTCTGACACAAAAAAACTATCAGGTTCCTTTGTTTCTTTAGGTCGTTCAGATCAGATTACGGGTGCATTGCTTAACGCCAGAAATGGTGATTTAATCGGACCGGTTAAAACCTATCGCGGCTATAGCATCATTCAAGTAATGGAAATCAGTCCTTTTGACTCCACATCCTGGCTTGCCCAAAAAGATTTGGTGCGGCTCGATTTGGTTCGACAAAAGCAAAATCGCGTATATCAAAGTTGGATGGCCGACATGAAAAACGACGCCGACATTGTAGATAATCGAAAATATTATTTTTAAGCCTGGATGACTGGTGGCGTCATTTCCTATTAATCACAGAATCTATTAAAAAAGGGCTCCGGAAACCAATCGAAGCCCTTTTTAATTATATATTAATAATTCGGTACAAGCCATATCCGTAGCAACTAAGTGATCGGATTCACGTTGGAGTTTGGAGAGGTAATCGAATCCAACTTAACCAGTTACACACCCCATTGGTATTATTATGAATGTGCCCAATTAGTTATTAATCATCTTTATGCTTGCCTGAAATTAAGAAATGGGTCTGTATTTTTTTGCCCAGAAAACCCTTAATTAAATCTTATTTTTTGCCTTTTTTACACTTTTTTTGCGTATTTATCAATAATATCCGAAAAACGCATCTCATACGGTTGATTGAGCACTTCATTATAATGAGTGGAATAATTTTCAAAAATAGCCTTAGCCTTAGCCTCGCGATTCCTATTAAAGTGGCCCCTCATGGCCCATTCAAGGCCCTCTCCATCAAGATTATCCCATTTAAGGACTTGTTTTCCTAATTCACCTAATGGATGCCATTGCCCAGAATTTTGGTAGGATTGGCTTAAACGTTCCGCAATTTCTTTTGCTTTACCTTGGATATCTACTCGAATATCGTCCATCCAAGGTTCATTGATATCGTGGCAAAAATGACCACTGCCATATAGTTGAAGCGCTTTTTCCAATTGAGCAATTTCACTATGGCTGTTCCCTTTGACGACAGACATAAAAAAGTTGAGATCAGAAAAACAATCTTCACCGTAATCTAAATGAATGTTACGGCTGGTGCTTTTTAATATTCCCTCAAATGGATTTAACATGCGTCGGATTTGGGAAAAGGCCACATAACGACTGTTTGCTGCACTTTTGGGAAGTGAATCTGGCCAAAATTTTGATGTGAGTCGTTGGGGTGAAATACCATCTTCTCCATTTATTGTGATAAAAATAAACAATAGCCTGATTTTTTTTGACACCCATTCATCCGGCGCCAATTCTTTACCATATTTAAAGAGCTTGAAATTCCCAAAACATTGGATGGCAATATTATTTGTTAAGTACAGATTCTCATCCGGAATTGAAACCGGAGCAACCCACCTATATTCATTTTCGTGTACCCCATTCTTTTTCCATCGAACCCAAATAAGACCTAGAGAGATAAATAATGCTGCAATCCCAAATCCATATTGGCCCCACGTATCGATAAACGAAACGAGTGGTGGATCCATAGGTGGATAATTAATCGTATAGATTTGAGAAAGAGATGTGGTTAGTCCTTTGAACCCACGACGTACAGGCACCGTTAACTTTCCTGTTTTTTCCCCAATATGGGGCTTAAGTATTTCATCAGGCATATCCAACTGACTATTGGCTATGGTTGACCGAAAATCAATATTAAAAGTTTCCGGATCAATTATAAAAATTTCAATAGGAGAATCCTTCGACATTTTCACAGACATAATAAAATAATTAATTTTTTCTGAATATCCAAGAGATACACTTTTATGGTCTTTTAATATGTCAAAGGTATGTACCTTATTTAATTCATACGTTTGGCGATTAAATTTCCATAAGTCATAAAATCTTTGCCAACCCCGTTCCTGCATACCGCTTTCATTCCCCTGACCACCAAAAATATAAATACAATCCGGATCCGGTCCATTCGATACTCTCACCTGATCTCTGGGATGAAATTGGTCGCCCCATACGGCCAGTGTATCCCATTTCGATTGGGTAAAATCAAATTGCTGGATGTGGTTCTTCGTTCTATACCAGCCGTACCCGCCGATCATGAATAAATCATGTGTATCCACATCATAATAATATCCCGCTGTATAGTATTGGTCCGGTTTGCTGACTATAGAATAATTAGTTTCTTGGTTATTTTTTAGGTTAATTGAATAATATTTAGTGCCATCCCCATAGAAACCATACAGCATCTCTTGTTTCGGATTGATAAATATATTATATCCTTCTCTATGAGGGATATCAATATATGGGTAGTCTTGGGTAAATCCGTGTGTATTAATAGTATAAATTTTTAATTGATCGGTTATAATCGGAATCATACAGTTGTCTGGATGAAACGCAATAGTTTCATCCCCAACGTAAATAAGTGAGTCTGCATTTTGCCATTTTGTGTGGGACTCATATTCCCATTGGGTATTGATCACTTCAGCTCGCCGACCCCCAATGTGATCATAAGCATAATCGCCGGAATACTCATCCAAGTTCCAATGATGACGTGGACCCAGTTTATCAATTATTTTAATGTTTTTAAGTGTCATACTGGGGACGTCCGATTGAACTTCCGAAAAACCAAAACGAAGGCGAATATCTTGATCGTTTAACATAGGGAATTTGATAGTTCGGACAACCGTGTTATTTAATATCATTCTGATTTCATCATATAACATATTATATGTAATGGATATATTATGCCAATTGAGGGCACCTAATGATGTTTTTGGAATAGGGATTGACATCATAATATCCGATTTATCGACACTAAATTCTAAATAGGTGGTGTCCCGATTCTTAAAATTAACATTGGATAATACACTTTGAGGTAAAGAGTCCGCATTGAGGTGGAAAAAGAGTCCAAATGGTTCCGGATTCCGGATCGTAAAATCAAATGAAAGTGTAAATTCATCCTCAACATGAATGGGATCATCAGTGGAGATCTTTAAAGATGAGAATTCCCCATTTTCATTATAATCATATTTATTATAAAAACGGAGCCCGGCACTATAATCCTGACCCAATAAACCGGTAAATAAAAAAACTCCCGCCAGGCATGCTAATCTTAATTTTATCTTAATACGCAAATTGGACAACCTTAATAAAATCTTAATTCCCCCCCCATAATAGAGGGAATTTTATGATAGATACCTTTATAATGCAAAGAAATAATGAACCGATCTTAAAAACGATGAATTACGGCTAAATTATTTCTTAAATAGCTTACTTATATGTCCTTTCGGTCATCTACTTTCAATATATCTACAACTTTATTCTTATCGTGAATAAAATAGATAATTCCATAGTTCCCCTGACGAATTCTATAGATAACATCTCGTCCAAAAAGCTTTTTCACACCATGCGGTCTTGGCTTAAAGGATAAAGAAGAAATTTTACATTTTATTCTCTTTCGATTGACGCCATCCATCTTTAGCAACTGTATTACAACCCCCTTTTCAATGGGTAATATAAAATCGGGGATGCTACTATTGATCCAATTGATATTAAAAAATCGACGAACAAGGATATTCGCCGAACATGCTCAACCCACTTTATTTTATTTTGGGCTCAATGCGGGTTCGGATAATCCATGCGGAGGGATATCCGGATTTAACCAATATTTGGCGCAGGGTTTCTGCATTGCGGCGGTCTATAAAATTACCCATGCGTACTTTAT
>Ga0208896_1000693_pt1 | contig 17819 bp, 9 predicted proteins | sample ETNtaG_27_FD_185778 | JGI IMG/M metagenome (GOLD analysis project Ga0208896, IMG submission 185778) | Marine microbial and viral communities from oxygen minimum zone, Eastern Pacific Ocean - ETNP201406SV63 (SPAdes) (version 2) | ecosystem: Environmental > Aquatic > Marine > Oceanic ... | reverse complement strand
GCTACGTGCGACTCATGGTTTGGTTTTCTTAAAAGAACTAACCGTGAATCAATTTCTGAATGAAGCAAGAAGGCTAGAAAAATCCATGGAAGGGCAGATTAATTTTTAATGTCAAAATCTGAATTCATCTGCGGAACCTTGGAAGGGTTTTACGGCCGCCCTTGGACGACTGTTCAGCGGCTTCAATTGTTTAAATGGATGCATGATTGGGATGGGATGAATACGTATATGTATGCACCAAAGGACGATCTTTACCATCGAAGTAAATGGCGGGACTTATATCCTGATGAAGAATTATTGGACTTGAAAAATTTAATTCAATCATGCCATGAGAATGGGTTGAAGTTTATATATGCAATTGCACCTGGGTTGGATATAAATTATTCCTGTGAAGATGATTCGAGTATATTAATAAAAAAGATTGAACAAATTCAGTCGCTTGGATGTTTCCATTTTGCCATTCTATTTGATGATATTCCAACTGAATTATCAATTGAAGATAAACATATTTTTTCATCTTTTTCCCAAGCACAAGCCAATGTAACTAATCATTTGTTTGATGTATTGAAAAAATCGAATTTTGATTCATCGTTAATTTTTTGTCCCACGGTTTATTGCGGTCAGATGGCTGACTATGATGTCCTAGGAAATACTTATTTGAATGAATTGGGCGAATTACTTCATGAAGAAATAGAATTATTTTGGACAGGCCCTGAAGTAGTCTCAACAAAAATATCTGTGGAATCAATTCAGGAATTACGAAAGGTGATAAAACGCAAACCAATCATTTGGGATAATATCCATGCCAATGATTATGATATGCGACAAATATTTTTTGGACCATACTCCGGACGATCATTGGAATTAAAAAAAGAGGTATCCGGTATTTTAAGTAATCCCAACTGCCAGTTTTGGGCCAATTACAATCCATTAAGAACCTTGGCAATGTACAATAATAAAACAGATGCTTGGCATCCCCGACAAGCCTCCATGGATTCAACCAAAGAGTGGATACAATATTTCGGAAATGATGAATTAACAGAAGAAGAAATATTATTATTGATAGATTGTTTTTACTTACCCGGCGATATGGGGGAGCGTGGAAAAAGACTGATTGAAAGTGTTAAGTGTCTCATCAATTGTGAACCGAGTGAATGGGGGGAGCATTTGGATTCGTTCAACAAACTGAACGCTATCTTAAATTCTTTGTGTATGAAACTTATGATCTCTACAAACCGCGACTTGCTTTACGGTTTTATACTAATCCTTTGGGAGTTTCGGGAAGAAATGGAATATGTTTCCCAAAGAATTGAATGGAAACTTTCGGGAAAAGATAAATTTAAAACCACTGAGTTTGTTCCAAAGAGACAAGGAATTTTAAATGAGATTCAAAATATCATACATTTTGATAAGAATTAGTGCATTATTAGTGTGTAGTATTTATAAATAACCTGATTTTGTTAAGTTGATATATGGTTGACGTTGTACTTGTATATATAGTGTAAATTTTATTTATACTAATCTAGTATAAAACGCTTATTGCAGTTGAAAGCAGCATTCATTTTTACACTAATTAAAAGAGAATAAATGACAAGTAAAACCAAAAAAACATTCGAAAACCTTGAGCTTTCAAATGAAGTCGTTGAGGCAATCAATAAAAAAGGATTTGAAGAGCCGACTGAAATCCAGATGATGACAATTCCGGTGATGTTGAAAAATGACAGGAATATTATTGCTCAAGCCCAAACAGGTACGGGGAAAACAGCTGCATTCGGATTACCTCTTATTGATATGATCAATGCAGAGACTAAAAGCGTACAAGCTTTAATCTTGGTCCCGACTCGAGAGTTAGCCATTCAAGTATCAGAAGAGATAAACTCTCTAAAGGGAAATAAGGGTATTAAAACAGTTCCTATTTATGGAGGACAATCCATTGATCAACAGTTACGCAGATTAAAAAAAGGTGTACATATTGTAGTAGGATCTCCGGGTAGAGTGATAGATCATCTTAAAAGAAAATCACTAAAACTTGGTGAAATTGACCACTTGATTTTAGATGAGGCGGATGAAATGCTGAATATGGGTTTTATCGATGATATGGAAGAAATATTCAAGTACACTAATCCAGATAAAAAAACGTTATTATTCTCTGCGACGATGCCAAGAAAAATCCAAGAACTTGCTCACAGATACATGGAAGGGTATGAGCTAATTAAAGCTCATAAAAAACAACTGACAACTAATCTGACAGAGCAGATTTATTTTGAAGTAAAAGCATCGGATAAATTCGAAGCACTTTGTAGAATCATTGACATTGAAGATAATTTTTATGGTCTAGTATTTTGTAGAACAAAAAAGGATGTTGATTCTGTTTTATCACACCTCATAAATAGAGGATATGGAGCAGAAGCGATTCATGGCGATATTACTCAAAGTCAACGTGAACGAACTTTGAATAATTTCAGGAAACAAAAAATCAATACACTTATAGCAACAGATGTAGCAGCGAGAGGAATCGATGTTAATAACCTTACACATGTAATCAATTATTCACTCCCAGGTGATTCAGAGGCCTATGTTCATCGAATCGGCCGAACAGGTCGAGCGGGAAATGAAGGAACTGCAATTACGTTTATTACTCCAAGCGAATATAAGAGATTAATGTTTATTCAGCGGAAAGCAAAAACAGATATAAAAAGATCAACTGTACCAAAAGTGGAAGATATTATTAAAGCAAAGAAAATAAAAATTGATGATGATATTCTATCTATGATGGGTAAAAATGTTAATTCAGATTATTATAATTGGGCCAAAAAGCTACAAGAGAATAACCATCCAACTGAAATATTAGCTGCTATTTTGAACTATTGTTTTGAAGGCGATTTGAATCCTAAAAACTATGGTGAATTGAACGAATCGATTAAAAAAAGAAAATCTGTGGATATGGAAGGGAAAACCAGATTATTTGTTGCTATTGGTAAGAAAGATAGAATCAACCCAAAAAAATTAGTAAATCTCATATCAAAAAAAGTTTCGATTCGTCCAAAAGAAATAAATGATGTACAAGTATTAGACAACTTTTCTTTTGTGACGGTCCCCTTTGAAAAAGCAGAAGAAATAATCAAAAGTTTTAAGAAAAGAGGTAAAAGACAACTGATTTCTCATGTGAAGAAATCAAAATCATAGATAATAATGTAACTCTAAACATGGCAATTCCTGAAAATATCTTCAATATTCTCACGATTACGAATGAGCCGTGTATCTTTGCCCGATAATAAAACTTCCGCTGCCCGTGGTCGTGTACAGAACTGGTGAGACATGCTGAAACAGTAAGCTCCCGCATCCATTACAGCAAGGAGATCACCTTCTTGTACTTCAGGAAATTCTCTATTAACTGCAAGGCGATCAGTATTTTCACAGATTCTCCCAGTAATATCCACAGTTTGAACAGTAGGAGCTGTTGGGTTACCCACTTTATAAATACGATGGTAAGCACCATATAATGCTGGACGCATCAATGCCTCCATACCTGCATCCACGCCGATAAATGTTTTGTAACTTTTTTTAATTCCTGTAACACGTGTAAGAAAAATACCAGCATTTCCAATAATAGATTTTCCTGGTTCTATCCAAAGAGACGGTTTCTTTTCATTACATTCTTCAAAGTAAGCATTGAAGATTTGTCCAACATCTTCGAAGACCTGATTAAAATTCAGTCCTATTTCATCATCTTTATATGGGATCCCATAACCTCCACCCAAACTGATATATTCCATATGAATATCCAGTTCATTTGCCAATAGTTTGACAGATTTTAAAATTTGTTTCATTAAATGTGGATAATAATCTTGATCCAATATTCCGGACCCGGTCATACATTGAATTCCAAATTTCTTGATTCCGGAGTCCTTCGCAAGACGATAAGCCTTAACAATATCATAATGGGGAACACCGAATTTTGAATTTTCACCACCGGTGACGATCTGTGAAAATGCTCCTTTTCCGAAACCGGGATTTAATCTGAAAGAAATTTCTTTCGGGATACCTATAGATCTTAAACGATGGAAGGAAGAAATATCATCCAAATTAATATGAACTCCGGCTTTGAATGCAAATTCAAGATCTTCATAAGATTCATAGTTTCCTGTGTAGATGCATTCATTTGGTTGAATTCCTGCTAGTTTGGCAGCATGAATTTCACCGGGGCTTGAACAATCTGCACCTAAAGAAGGTACATGGTTTTTTATCAATGTTATTATATGTGGATTACTATTGGCTTTCACAGCAAAGCAAATATGATATTTTTGAAAATTCTTTTTTAATGCGAATTTCAGCCTATCCAGGTTATCTCTAATTAACTCATCTGAATATATATATAGGGGCGTTCCGTACTCTTGTGTAATGGTTGAAAATAGATTTTTTTTAACTATTAAATGATTTAGTGGGTGCATAATTATGAATTTCATTAAACAATTTTTATAAACAATAGTATTATATCTAAATAAGGTATTGCTATCCGTTTAATTAAACAATTAGATTTTAATATAATTAATACTTAATAAGAATACATGAAAACAGCAGCAAAGTATAATTTTAATCAATTCACCCTTATTTTAATTTTATTTCATACATTTTGTTTTGCTGGAACGACAGGTAAAATTTCCGGAACAGTATCTGATAGAGCAACGGGTGATCCTCTTGTCGGAGTCAATATTCAAATCAAGGGTACTTACCAAGGTGCAGCTTCTGATGAAAATGGATATTATGTTATATTGAATGTCCAACCTGGTAAACATGAATTAAAAGCAACAATGATTGGATTTTCCTCTGTTTCAGTAAGCAATGTACGAGTTGAAATTGATTTGACTGCATCTATTGATATTCAGTTATCTACGGAAGTAATTGAAGGAGAAACAGTTCAAGTTCTTGCTGAAAAAAAGCTCGTAAGAGTGGATGTTGCTGCCAGTCAAAAAAGTATTTCATCTGAAAATATCGATCAGTTAGCCGTTAGTAGCGTTTCAGATGTGATCGGGTTGCAAGCTGGAATTTCAGGATTTTCTGTTCGAGGAGGTAGTTATAACGAAACCATGTTTATGGTGGATGGAATTGTTTTAAACGATGAACGCACCAGCGACCCCACAACAAGTATTCCTTTAAGTTCAATTCAGGATATTAGTGTCCAAACCGGTGGGTTTAGTGCAGAATATCATAATGTTCGTTCCGGTGTAGTAAATGTAGTAACAAAAGAAGGATCGGCAGATAAATACAGTGGTTCCATTTCATTTAGAAACAGTCCGCCGGGACAAAAGCATTTTGGCATGTCTCCTTATGATAAAAATTCATTTTGGAATAGGCCATACTTCGATAATGATGTAGCTTGGTCAGGAACAGAGAATGGTGTTTGGGATGAATATACTCAACGCCAATTTCCAACATTTGAAGGCTGGAATCGTGTGTCAGAACAAACTTTGGCAGATAGTGACCCGAAGAATGATTTATCTCCTTCCGGAGCTCAAAAATTATTCTCATGGGAAAATCGTAAAAATGGTGCAATAGCAAATCCGGATTTTAACATAGATGCTGGATTTGGAGGACCTGTACCCTTAATTTCTAAAAAACTGGGCAATCTTCGATTTTACTTTTCTACCATGATTGAACAAGATGAATATCTGTACGAAGTATCAAGAAGTGGTTTGAATCGTTCCTCTTCTTTTTTAAAGCTGACGTCAGATCTTTCAAATAAAATGAAATTAACGTATTCTTTTTTAAATGGTGAAGCTCAAGGCACGACGTTGTCGCGAGGCGGAGGAACATCCATTATGAATGATGTTTGGGATTTGGCTTCACAAGTTAATAGGCGGGGATTTACAATGCCCTGGAGATTATTCACGAATGAATACTGGTCACCTACTTTAGTTAAGAACCGGACAAATGCTTTAAAACTTACCCATCAATTAAGTTCAAAAACATTCTACAAAATTTTGATTAAACATGATTATAAAGATTATTATACATGGCATGGAACAAAGCGTGATACGACAAAAGACAACGAAATATTTGACAGGTATTTTGTAGATGATTCTCCAGATGGATTTTGGGGCTCCCCGTATTTTAGTGTGGAAGGTCGGTTAGCGTTTGGTGGAGCAATTAGTACTTCTCGAGACACAAGTACAATTAGCACGATCACTATAAAAGCTGATTGGATATCACAAATAAATTCAACAAATCAAATTAAAACTGGATTTGAATATATTTCGAGTGATTTAAGATTAGAATTTGGTTCACGAAATGAGTTTCTCCCGGAGGGAAATTACTGGACGTCTATGAGTCAAAATCCGTATCGTTTAGCATTTTATATACAAGATAAATTAGAGTATAAAGGTTTTGTTGCAACAGCAGGGTTTAATTTAGATTATGTAAATCCCAATGGGGAATGGGTTGTTTTAGACGTATATGACGAGGACTTCTTTTCAACAAATTATTCACCTGAAAATGAAGATGGATTTACCAAGGAAACCATTAAGCCCAACATTACATTAAGTCCTCGTCTTGCTATATCACATCCAATAACAGAGGTATCTAAATTATATTTTAATTATGGCCATTATCGTCAAATGCCCATTGCTCAAGATTTGTATAGAATTCGACGGGGTAATGGTAATGAAGTCATTAATATGGGTGATCCTAGTTTGCTCTTGGCGAAAACCATTTCATATGAATTAGGCTATGATCATGCATTAAATAATTTATTTTTAGTTCATATTTCAGCCTACTATAAAGATATTTCGGATCAGCAGGATTATACTCAATATATTAGCGCCAACAGTAAAGTAATTTATTATCAATTGACGGCTAATAGTTATGAAGATATCCGAGGATTCGAACTTGATTTATCAAAAGTTCAGGGAAATTGGATAACGGGTAATGTTAATTATGAATATAGAGTAAATACATCCGGTTATTATGATGTTAAGAAATTTTTTGAGAATCCTGCTGACCAGAGGGATTATCTATCTAAAAATCCGAAGCAATCCAAACCTCGCCCAATTCCTAAAATTAAATCTATTATTGATTTTCATACTCCAATAAAGTTTGGTCCACAAATTGCTAAACAATATATACTGGGTGATTGGCATTTGAATTTAATTTCTTTCTGGCAGGAAGGAAGTTGGTTTACATATAATCCAAACAATGTTCCGGGAGTAGAATACAATGTTCAATATAAGAATAATTATAATGTTGATATTAAAATTGCGAAATCATTTTATGTGGGGAATCTCCGGTTGAAATTTTATGCTGATATTTACAATGCACTAAATACGAAATCGTTTTCAGGTTATGGATTTGAAGATGGCTTTGATTATAATTATTATATGCAATCTTTACATATGTCAGATAAAATCGCTAGTGAATTAGGGTATCATAATTTTGATGGAAAAGATGTCCCCGGGGATGTGCGAGAAGATGATATTGACTTTGTTCCTATGGAATGGGTATCAAATGTTAATAGTGTTACCAATCCAAGTACCAGACCAATTTATTATGATGGCGAAACAAATGAATATATGCAATGGACTGAAGAGATTGGTTGGGCAAATGTGGATCAAAGTTATTATGATTGGGTCATAGAAAATAAAGCATATATTGATATGCCTAATATTGATCATTACGTTTTTCTAAATCCAAGAGATATTTTTATGGGAATTAACATTTCATACGATTTTTAACCTATGAAGAAATTAAATTTATTATTTATACCTATTTTTATTAGTATGACATATAGTCTAATAGCAGAAGAAACCAAATGGATTGCAATTGGAGATATGCACAACTGGTTTTCCGAAGCAGGTTGTGAGATTGAAGTAGGTCGAACAGGTCAAATAACTGATCAACAGGATGGATTAAGGTGGCCTGCATTTTATTCGGTACAAGATAATCAAGCTGCAAAAGCCATGTGGTTGGGCGCTGAAAATTTTTACGATCCCAAAGTGGATAATATCTTTGATCATAAAGTTGTTCACATAGGTCCAAGGTTTATTGATGTTAAAAATGAAACGATGCCTGTTGATATTACTATGTTTGGGAAATATGACCATACCCGAGTTTTTGTAGATGGTACTCCCGCATCGAATTTGATTTATACAGATGTTGTGGATGTGATTGACGAGTCATTACCATCGGAAAGGTTAATCGTAAATAAAGTCCAAACATCTATGGGTATAGAAATGACTCGTAAAATTTATGCGTTTGCTCATCAAGATCACCAGAATTACTTTATTTATGATATTCTTTTTAAAAATAACGGTTGTTACGATCCTGAATGCGAAACACAATATGAACAAACGGTAAATGGGTTTATGGCTTATTTTCAATATAGGTATGCTATCAGTCGAGAAGGGATGGTCTACGATGGGAATTGGCTACCCCAAAGTGCTGCATGGGGACATAATACTATGAATGAAGTTATTGGAGAAAATCCTGAAGATCCAATGGCTATTGTTGATCAGTTTTATGATGATGGGGAAATTATTAGAGCCATGTTTTCTTGGCATGGATATCACTCCAAAGCGGATTTTGATAATATTGGAGGTCCAAATGAACCAGGTGATGGTCGCCTTGGTGCATCGCAATTTGCAGGTGTTGTTACCATTCACGCAGATAAAAGTCCATCAGATCCAACAGATGATTTGAATCAACCTTCTACAACTTGGTATATGCTCTCCGATGATCCTTTAACGGATGCAGGAAATGACCAATATAATCCAGTTCGTATGACAAAAGAATATAATTATATGGCTCAAGGACATCCTGATCAAAACCAAGCGGAACAGGTCGGTTCCGGATATGCAGATATTTTTAGCCCTGGGGGTGCAAACAATCCCGGTGGTACTTCTCAAGGTGTGGGTTATGGCCCCTATACATTATTTCCCGGTGATAGTATTCGCATTATTTTTGCAGAAGCAGTTGCTGGAATTGATCGAAAAAAAGCCTATGAAGTTGGAATTAACTGGAAGAATGATATCAATACAGATAATTTTCCACCAAATCCTTCTGATATTCAACAATACATGATGACAAATTATAGCGGACCTCAATCCGGAAATGATGGCTATAAAAATGCCTGGGTATTTACGGGGATAGATTCATTGATAAAAACATTCAAGCGTGCTAGAGAAAACTTTAAATCAAACTTTGATATTGTTTCACCACCGCCACCACCAACAGATTTTTCAGTTTCTTCAGGGGGGGATCGTATTGCTTTAGAATGGTCAAATAATGCGGAAAGTTATCCGAGTTTTAGTGGTTACAGATTAACACGGTTTAAGTTTAAGCCAGATACGACCATTTTTTATTACGATATTAATACAGGTGAAATTACAGATTTAGATGAAAGCATTGTTCAGATTTGGGACTTTGCTCCAGGTGAAAATTCTTTTGATGACAAAACAGCAACCAGAGGATTTGATTATTATTATTATTTAGAAGGAATGGATGATGGATCACAAAATAATGGTGTCCCTTTAACAAGTAGTAAATTTTTTACGATTACGAATACACCTGCCTTTTTAAAACGTTCCCCCGGAGAATTAGAAAAATTACGAGTTGTTCCTAATCCATACAATATTGCCAGTAGAGATTTGCAATATGGAATTTCTGCTCCGGACAGACTAATGTTTTTGAATATTCCGGGTGAATGTACCATAAAAATTTTTACTGAAAGAGGTGATTTAATAAAAACAATTGAACATAATGACGGAAGCGGTGATGAAGCGTGGAATTCATTAACTTCATCCAGGCAAGTTGTGGTAAGCGGATTGTATATTGCACATGTTGAAACACCAAAGGGCGAAAGTACAATAAGAAAATTTATGGTGATTAGATAATGAAAAAAGAACACATATTTTTTATGTTTTTCATTTATGTTCTGTGTATTGGGTGTGATGATTATGAAGAAGAATCATTTTCAATCAGCCAAATGGATAAGCTTGTATGTGAACGATTAAATTCAGATTCATTGGCTGTAAAAAATATTGCTATTGGATTAGATACAAGTTTTGCAACGATGTCTGATTCGATTGAATATATAAAATCATTAGACTCCAGTATAATTAATATCAGTGCAAGTCCATGGTCAGTCCTCATTAGCAGAGATACATGTTATCTGTCTTTAAACGGATCTGGCGAAACATTGATTGCAACAAATGAATCTTTAGATATATTACTTTTTGAAAACAACGGACAGAAAGTGTCACCCGAAACACAAACCTTAGATTTAATCACGGTTTCGGACTGCCCTGAAATGAAGACTCGATATGTATTTAATCTTACTTCAGGTGATTATCTAATGAGAATAACAGGAGGAAAATTGACGCGAACACTATTTGTGGTTATGGATAATGAATAAATTATTTACATTAAAATACAGCTTTTTAATAACATTATTATCAACGTCTTTATTAATAGGTGCAGATAAAAAATTGGCACAAACCGGTTTTCAGTTTTTGAGTGTTAGTTCAGATGCAAAGGCTGGTGCCATGGGTGATGCTATGACTACCATATTCGGACAATCCAAATCTCTGTTTTTTAATCCAGCTGGAATGTCGCGTCAGCAAAGTTTTGTTGATGCATCATTGAGTCAAAATCAATGGATTGCCGGAATAAATCATAATGCAATAAGTGTATCGACTTCTCCATCAAATGGCAAATATGGTGTATTTGGAATTAGTTTTGTGCATGTTGATTATGGTGAAATCCAAGGAACGATGGTTTGGGATAATTCTCAAGGATTTATCGACACTGAAATTCTAAATCCATCTGCGATGGCTCTAGGGTTGGGATATGCTAAATCGTTATCTGATAAATTTTCTGTGGGAGGGCAAATAAAAACAGCATCCCAATATTTAGGAAAAAATGTTGTACCTGAATCTGACACAACTCAATCTGTAGTAAAGAATATTGCAGAAGCTGTTGCGTTTGATTTTGGGACGATTTATGAAACAGGTTGGAAAAGTTTTTCGTTTGGAATGTCTGTTCGAAATTTTTCTCAAGAAACAAAATTCTATACTGAAGGATTTCAATTACCACTCACATTTACAATTGGCGCTTCAATGAATTTAATGGATTTCCTGCCATCAAAATCATCAGTTCATCAATTAATTTTATCCGTTGACGCGTTACATCCGAGATCTTATAGTGAAAGGGTCAATATTGGTATGGAATATAGAATGATTGATTTGATAAATATTAGAACGGGTTATTTATTGAATTATGATGAGCAAAATATTACAGCAGGTTTTGGCGTCCAAAAGCATGTGGGACCTCTATTTATAAGTGTAGATTATGCTTACACTCCTTTTGGTGTTTTTGATAATGTTCAGCGTCTTTCAATAAATTTATCACTCTTTTAATAATATGAATTTGACATTATTATATTTGAAAAAATTATTTTCCCCCATTTTAATTATAGCTATTTTTTTTACAAGTTGTGATGATGATCAGTATCCTGAAGATATTTGGGATCCTAATGATCAAGGGGCTCCTACACCTATTATTACATCCATTTCCCCGGCTGACAGTGCCTTTGCGGGTTCAGATATAATTACAATCTATGGAGAAAATTTCAGCTCAAATGAAAATGATATTCTTGTATATTTTAACTCTGAATTTGGAGAAATTCTTGGAGTATCAAAAACGGAAATAATTGTAAGTCCACCAAACATCTTGGCAGATAGTATAAATATAAAAGTATCGGTTAAGGGCGCATTTCTTTTTGGCGAATACGATCGTTATTATACATTATATCCCAGAATTATCAAATATGGCAATTTTGATCCATTCGTAGAAAGTGCTTGGGGTTTGGAATCAGATAATGATGAAAATCTCTATGTTGGTTTATCTGTCCTTCCTGAGGGAGATATTGAAAAACTATCACCTCCCGATGCTGAAAGGGATAGTTCATTTATTCATTCAATGTTACCTACTCCTTCGAGTATGCGAATTGGGCCAAATAATGATATGTATTACTTAGATAGTTTTTATCCATATCTTATAAAACAAAATTTATTTTCCGGAAGTCCTTCTTTTAGTGAACTCCCCGGCAATATTGCCGATTTAGATTTTGATGTAAATGGAAATCTATATTGTGGTGGAAGTGGAAATGCAATTTATACCGTCCAAACAGATTTGACGTCCACTACAACTGCCGATTATTCCGAAATTAATATTGTAGCAATTCGTGTGTATAATGGTTATCTGTATGTTGCCGGTAATTATCTTGGTGAGGATGAAGAAATTCCCTCGATGGGCATTTGGAAAAATCAAATTACATCTTCATCGGGATCATTAGGAGAAAAGGAATTAGTCTTGGATTGGATCGAAACAAGTGGCAGTGATTCGAAAATCACATGTTTAACTTTTGATGAAACAGGGAAAATGTATATTTCATCCGATGGTAATATTGGAGTTGCGACTGTGGATGTGGATGGTAGCTTCGACTTACTATATCCTAAAATTGTTTTTGGTCCAATTGTTAAAATGACGTGGGGTGCTGGAAACTATTTATACCTGAATTATCGAGGTAGTTCTCGTGCTATTTATCGTTTAGAAATGTCGGTATTTGGTGCTCCGTATTACGGTCGTCCATAGTTTATTAGGAATTGCATAATGGGGAAATCCTTTTCCTCTGTTATATTTTTTATCTTCTTAATTCTATCCAATTTTTTATTTGGCGGGGTGGTAGGAAAAATTAATGGTAGAATAAATGATGATGAGACCGGTGAGCCTCTTGTTGGCGTCAATATAGTTCTCTTTGGGCATGATATAGGAACGGTTTCAGATATAAACGGATATTATTCAATCATAAATATCGAGCCGGGAACATATTCAATCCAAAGTTCAATGATTGGTTATGCTGTAGTAAAGATAACCCAAGTTGAGGTTGTTATGAACCAGACAACGATAATCAATTTTTCGCTTTTTCAAGAAACCATCGAAATGAATGAAGTAGTTGTGGAAGCAAAAAAGCCATTGGTAATTCACGATGTCTTTTCTAGTCGGATGGATTACAGTAATCAAGATATATCTCAATTACCTGTATCAACATTTTCTGAAGCAATTGGATATCAGGCAGGAGTACAAGGATTATCCATTCGAGGAGGAGGTCAAAATCAAACGGCTGTTATGATAAATGGATTTTTGTTAAATGATGAACGATCTAATAATCCGTTTTCATCAATTAGCTTGAATTCCATTAAGGAAGTCCAAGTTCAAACAGGTGGCTTTAATGCCGAATACGGCAATATCCGGTCGGGAATTATAAATGTTATAACCGATGATGGTGGATTTAATAAAATTTCATCGAAAATGACCATACGTTTAAGTCCGCCTGCTCCCAAACATTTTGGCGAATCGATTTATAGTACATCGTCCTATTTCTTGCGACCCTATTTAGACGATGATGTATGTTGGGCTGGCACAGCGAATGGTAATTGGGATAGTTATACTCTGCAACAATATCCTTCTTTTGAAGGATGGAATTCCATTTCTGAAGCAACGTTTTCCGATAATGATCCCAGCAATAATTTAACGCCACAGGCATTACAGCAAATATTTAAATGGCAGCATCGTAGAAATGGTGCCATCACTAAACCGGATTATACGATGGACTTTGCTGTCGGGGGACCTGTCCCCGTGTTATATAATTATTTGGGGAAATTGCGATTCCATTTGAGTTATTTTTCACGTCAAAATATGTTTGTTTTTCCTTTGTCCCGCGATAGTTATAATGATGATGTTTTAAACGTAAAACTGACCAGTAATTTATCTGATAAAATGAAATTAACGATGATGGGTCTTATAGGAATAACCCAATCCTCCTCCCCATTCAATTGGAAAACGACTCCCACAGGGTATGTTCTGGAGAACACTTTTTCCGTAGCAGATTTAACCAATAGCAGCAGTGGTAATGCCGTTTTATTTGTACCGGGTTTTTATAGCCCTACAGATATAAACAGAGTGATGTTTGGTGTAAAGATAAACCATATGCTGAATACAAAAATGTTCTATGATTTTACACTCCAGTATTTTCAAAATGAATACAATACATTTCAACTTACAGATCGTGATACATCGAAAACATATGAAATAATACCGGGTTATTTTGCAGATGAAGCTCCTTTTGGATATTGGGGATATGGCGTAACCGGCATTGACGGAATGATATTGGGCGGCTGGATGAATTTAGGTCGTGATCAAAGTGTGAATTCAACAGTTATGTTGAAATTTGATTTGACTCGCCAAATGAATGTAAGGCATCAAGTAAAAACAGGAATTCAATTGGTGTTAAATAATTATGATATCAAATCATTTACGGAAAATCCCTCCATGAATACATGGAACCGCAGTTTAGAATATAATACTAAACCAATCCGTGCCGGATTTTATATACAGGATAAACTTGAGTATGAGGGATTTATCGCAAATGCAGGATTACGATTCGATTATATAGATGCCAATACGATTCATTATGTGTTGGAGGATTTTGATGAATATTACGAACAGGGAAACGGAGATTTAATCGAAAGTGATGCTCCGACAGAAGATTCTAAACCTGTCTTTAAAGTCAGTCCGCGATTGGGTATTTCCCATCCAATCACAGAGTCATCAAAACTGTATTTTAATTACGGACATTTTCAAAGTGAACCGGCATCATCATACCGTTTTAGAATTCAACGGGAATCCAATGGATTAGTAACTTATATGGGAAATCCAAATATGGTTTTCGAACAAACCATTGCCTACGAATTGGGTTATTCACAATCGTGGAAAGCATATTTGATCAACTTATCTGCATATTACAAAAATGTTACGGATGAACCTAACTGGGTTTACTATGGAAATATGGGTCGGTCAGTTTCCTATAATAAAGCCATGAACAATGAATACGAAGATATTCGTGGGTTGGAATTAACAGTTCATAAAAAAATGGGTAAATGGATAACCGGTTTTATCAATTATACCTACATGGTTCGATCTTTCGGTTATTTTGGGTTAACTGAATACTATCAAGACCCACAAGAACAACAGGAATATCTCCAGTCGAATCCATATCAGGAACGTCCCCATCCATTACCCTATTGGAGAGGAAATCTCCAATTCGCCATTCCAAAAAATTATGGACCTCGTATGTTTGAAAATTTCAGACCTCTGGGCGGGTGGATGTTAAATATCCTCGGCACCTATAATACAGGGACATATGCCACGTATAATCCCAATTCTATCCCGGGAGTTGTAGATAATATTCAATGGAAAGACCGATATAATGTGAATTTGAAATTCAGCAAAACAATTGAAATTAAATCTGCAAGAGCGGATATTTTTATCGATGTAAGCAATGCATTGAATTCAAAATTTTTGAGTTCTGCCGGATTTTCTGATTACTATGATTATTTGGATTATATAGAATCGTTAAATTTTTCTTGGGAAGAAGATGCGGAAAAAGGAACCGATCGAGTGGGGGAATACAGAGATTGGGATGTTGAATATGACCCCTTGGAACATAATCCGGACAATGATCCTGAAATACGGGCAAGAAATGACAAACGGAAACAGATAAAATCGTACATTGATATGCCCAACATAAAAGCGTTTACATTTCTTGATCCAGTAAAAATAACCTTTGGTTTCACACTTGCATTTTAGTTTATGATAAAATTATATCACGTATCAATTTTAATGATTGGGTTTGCTTTTGGCCAAGTGGCGGAGACTGAAACGCGCTACGTAAAAGTAAGCTCATTACAGAGCCATTTTTCTGCTTATGGTTCTGAAAGGGCGTGGAATAATTCGTATTATGAAGGGTTGCGATGGCCGGCGGATTATCCCTATCAGGATAATTCTGTGATAAAGCGGACGTGGATTGCTGCTGAAAATTTCGAGGATGCTACCGGTTATGATTGGGGACATTATGGTATTTATTTTGCTCTGGATTATGTCGGACTATCTCTTTTTCCCATGGAATTAACCCAATCAGCAAAATTTAATATACCCACAGTCTATGTGGATGGCCGTGATATTCATGCCGTGAATGCCGATGAAATCGATGAAATAAATCCAGACCAAATTGCTGATAGAATTATTACGAATGTGGTCAATACGTCAATGGGATTAACAATGACTCGTAAGATTTATGTGTTTAGCCAACAATATCATGATAATTATTTTATCAAGGAATTTACATTTACGAATACTGGGAATACAGATTGGGATGATGAGATTGAATTAAACGCCCCATTGAATGGTATACGGATTGGATGGGGAACGCGATATAGTTGCGGCAGAGAAGGCACATTAAATATTGGGGATGGACAATCATGGGGTAAGCATTCGTGGGTAACGGTTCGGGGCGAAAATTATACTGAACACATGAACGATGTTGTTGATGAATCTAATCCTATTGTTGATTGGCTGCGTAGCGGATTTTCTTGGGCGGGACAATCACATGTTAACGGATACAATAATATTGGCGCTCCGGATATCAGAGGAAATGGGCGATTAACATCTCCACATCATGTTGGGTCAGTTGTTTTGCATGTTGATAAAACTGCAAATGATACTACAGATGATCCCGAACAACCTGCTTTTTTAGGATGGCATGCCGGTGACACTTATCCGAAAGTAGGAAATCTTCAATCAACCGATGAATTAAATATGTCTAAAGTGTATAATATGTTAAGCGGCAATCCTCATGAAGGATTGGGAGGCACGGATCGATTTGACGAAACAACTTTGGGTGAAGAAAATGATTATTTAATTCATTCATCAGACCCCTACACAAGCCATAATGATGGTGGAGGTACGAATGTAATGATGACATACGGCCCTTTCGATTTAGCTCACGGTGAAAGTATTACGATTGTTGAAGCAGAAGGTATTAATGGTTTGAGCCGAAAAATGTGTGAAATTATTGGTTCCCGATGGAAACAAGCTTATGATAATTCAAGCGATAATGGTCCGTTTATTTTACCCGACGGAAGTGAAACGACTGATAAAACAATTTATAAAAATTCATGGGTTTTTACTGGGAAAGATTCTCTTTTATTGACATTTGGCAGAGCAAAACGGAATTATGATCTGAACATGGAGATTCCTCAACCGCCATTGCCCCCCACGTTATTTGATGTCAAATCCGGAGGAGATAGAATTTACTTGTCTTGGGAACCAAGTCCCTCAGAAAACGAATTTGGTTTTGCCGGATATAAAATATTCAGATCTGTCGGAAAATCGGACACTACATATGAAGAAATCTATAATGGAAGTCCGGATGTTTATTCATTTGATGATCTGACGCCGGTAAGAGGGTTTTCATATTATTATTATTTAGTAGCTTATAATGACGGGTCAAATAATACATCCGGATTGGCTAATCCAACAGGCCCACTCATGAGTAGTCGGTTTTATACAAAAACTACAACTCCTGCATTTTTAAGGCGTAAAGCAGGTAATCATCTTGATGAAATTCGCATAGTTCCAAATCCATTTCATATTGGAGCATCACGATTGCAGTATCCTGGTGAAAAAAATAAAATTATGTTTTTGAATATACCGCCTCAATGCAAAATAAAAATTTATACTGAAAGAGGAGATTTGATTAAGATCATTAATCATAATGATGGCAGCGGTGATGAAACTTGGGATTCTGTTACCTCCACAAGACAGATAGTCATCAGTGGTATTTATCTGGCAAATATAAAGGTTACTGAAAAAATGATAGATGAAAATACCGGCGAAGTATTGCTCCAAAAAGGTGAGTCTATTACAAC
>Ga0208896_1000689_pt1 | contig 17925 bp, 13 predicted proteins | sample ETNtaG_27_FD_185778 | JGI IMG/M metagenome (GOLD analysis project Ga0208896, IMG submission 185778) | Marine microbial and viral communities from oxygen minimum zone, Eastern Pacific Ocean - ETNP201406SV63 (SPAdes) (version 2) | ecosystem: Environmental > Aquatic > Marine > Oceanic ... | reverse complement strand
AAAAACCTTTGCAATCTTCTCATCAAAGATATTTTCTGTTGTCACCAACTGAATTTCTAAATAGTGATTTCCGGAACCAAGAGTGCCTAACTGATTTATTCCTCTCGATATAGCCTTTTCACTCACCTTTGATGGATCGGCACCGGGTATAAGTCCACCTTCCTCTATCCTTTGGAGGTCTTGAGGCCAGCCGTATCCGTTCTCAATGCACCATTCAGCCCCTCTCTTCATTATGTCTTTAAGCTGTGATACTGAAGCCTTAATGACCCCCTTTGAACCTACCCCTGCCGGGACGGCCCGGAAGAGTTCGTTAATGAGTTCCGGTAGCCGCGGTTTGACCTCATTTATCTTCAAATCAGTAGTGATTAATCTCATACCGCAGTTTATGTCAAAACCGATTCCTCCGGGAGAAATAATGCCGTTTTCAGTATCGAAAGCGGCTACACCACCAATAGGGAACCCGTACCCCCAATGACCGTCAGGCATACAGAGTGCATATTTCTGGATACCGGGCAGACATGCAACATTAGTAATCTGCTCAAAGACACCTTTATCCATATTCTCAAATAACACATCACTGGCATATATTCGTGCCGGTACCCGCATACCTTCCTTCTCGGACTTCGGGATCTCCCATACCCAGTCAGAAATTTTATTTATCTTCATGCCTGTATTCATTTTATTACCTTTTGAATATTATATTTTAAAATTATTATCATCATTCATTATTCGTTATTAGTTAATTAAGGAATCCTTCAATCCCTGCCTGTCCTCCAGTTTGTTAGGCGGGAATCCCTCAATCCTTCATCTCATATGTCTAAAATAAATCTGGCTATCCATTTTCTGTCCTTTTCATACACCTCGAACAGGTGGAAAGTTATCGCCTTTACATCGCATCTGAGTTCGTGTCTGGATTGATTAATCTCTTCACCGTAGATTTCGGCATCAAGACAATAATCCTTATCCTTCATTATCTTTATTTCAAATTTACAAAATACCATAGCCTCCGAATCTTTCAGGTATATTATTTCGGCAAGCCAGTCAAAAAGTAATCCATCTATTTCAGAATTCTCCAGGTGTATAACCTTCTTTATCTCAGGTTGTACATCACCGGTATCAACCATAACTTCAAAAGTTGCCCTTGCAGACGCGGAAAACAATTCCTCAGGGGTATCTCCACGAGATTCTATCGCTACGTCGGCAGTCGCTATGTCATCAAGAAAAACAAATTCTTCCATTTTTAAATTATATCAGACCACATAATGTTTTGTAATTGACATTTTTGTGAGTTGACGGTTATAATTTATAATATTGGCGTTTATTAGTTGGTAAATAATTTTAAATTTACACTTAATTTTTCGTAATATATATAAATAACGCCATCCATTTCCCATAACGGGTGATATTCTTGGAAGACAACCTATATATACTGTTAACTTGCCTGCCTCAAATCCTGTTTATGCTGTTCCTGCTGTGTTTTTCCGCTTTTTTTTCTGCTACAGAGTCCGCTTTTTTTTCATTAACCAGAGAAGAGATTAGCCGGTTTGGCAAAAGCGACAGCAAATCAGAAAGATTAGTTTATACACTCCTGAAAACACCTAAGAACTTATTAACAACCATTTTACTTGGAAATATGCTGGCAAACATTGGTTTCTTTTGTATTTCCTATGGTATCTCCCGAAAAATAGCTGTCGCCAGTTCCAATGGTGGTGTCTGGGCGGCAGGAATGGTGTGTGTTTTCAGCTTGCTTGCGATTATTATTATGGGAGAAGTAATACCCAAAAATATAGCAGTAAAAGTTCCAGATCAATATTCCAGGTGGGTGGCAATGCCTATTTATATTTTCGATAGGATCTTTTTGCCATTTCGTATACCCCTTGCTTCATTTATTAATGTAATAAGCAAAATTTTTGGCAAGAGTGAAGACGTGGAAAAATGTGTAACTATCGATGAATTAAAGATGCTTGTAGAGTTTAGTGAAAAACAGGGTATTGTCGATAGAGAGGAGAGTTCGATGATACATGGTATTTTAGATTTTAAAATAGTACAGGCAAAAGAGATAATGCTTCCAAGGGTGGATATGAATTTGCACGATATCGCCGACCCGGTAGAGGAGCTTATTGAACTTGCACGTGAAACAAAACATACCAAGTTTCCTATTTATGAAGAAACGACAGATAACATTTTAGGCATAATACATGCAAAAGATGTTTTTCTTGATCCGAATGTAGAATTAAGGAGCATTTTGAAACCAATTCAATTTGTTCCTGAAACGAAAAGTATTGAAGGATTGCTGAGGCAGTTCAGGCGTGAAGGCAGCCAGATGGCCATTGTTGTAGATGAGTATGGTGGTACTGCAGGGCTGATTACACTTGAAGATATTATAGAAGAAATTGTTGGTGAAATTCAGGATGAACATGAGAAACCCAGAGAAACACTCGAAAAGATTGATGAAAATAAATACCTGATTTCCGGTAATTTGAGTATTCGCGATTGGGCCGATACTTTTGGCGTGAAAATAGAACCAATGGGAGTTGATACTATAGGCGGATTTGTCATTACTTTGCTTGAACATATTCCAAAAAAAGGTGATTCTGTGGTATATGAAGATTTTGTTTTTACAATTGAGGGCGTCAGGAAGAGGCGCATTACTTCGATATTACAAGAAATGAAAGTAAAAGAAGAAGAGGCGGACGAAGACAAAGATGATTGAATATTATCTGTTAATTCTGTTTATTTTATTCTCTTCGTATTTTTCAGGTATTGAGATTGCCATTTACTGTATCAACCGTGTCAGGTTACAGTATAAGGTAGACAGGGGAATACGAAGCGCAAAAATTATTAAAAGGTTATTAGAAGACCCGCAAGCTTTGATATGCACAATATTAATCGGCAATAATATTATGAATTACCTGGCCGCGGCAATGTTTACAAGTATTACGTCAAAAAATATTTCTCAAGCTAATCCAGAACTGGTTGCAACTCTGATCATGGCACCAATTATGCTGGTTTTCGCAGAGGTTATGCCGAAGAATATTTGCCAGAGAAAGGCAGACACATTTCTTTACACCGCATCATCAAGTGTCAAGTTCTTTTCACAACTATTCCTTCCTTTAGTGTACGTTTTGAAAGGTGTGAATAAAATTCCACAACTATTTCTAAAAAATGTGAGTAAGAGGACAACAATTTTTACACCGTACAGGTTGGGATTTTTCATAAGGGAAGGGGTTGAAGAAGGAATCATTTCCGGCTATCAGGATATGATGACAAGAAATATTATGAAGCTTGGAAGTATCCCGATAAAGAAAATTATGATACCGCTCAAAAGGACAGCCCTGGTCTCACACGATGCAAGTGCCGAGCAAATAAAGGTTATTGCAAAAAATGTAAGGTTCTCCAGGATTCCTGTTTTTAAAGGTTCGAAAAGTAATATTGTTGGAGTAATAAACTTATTCGATTTTTTGAGTGTTGGTACGGAAATGTCAACTGTAAGCGATTTCTTGAAAGATACCGAATGCCTTAACGAGGAAACACTTATAGATGATGCACTGGTAAGAATGCAAAAGACAAAACAGCGAATAGCAGTTGTTACCGATAGAGATAATGAATCAATAGGGATAGTAACTATAAAAGACTTGGTGGAAGAGATTGTCGGAGAACTAATGGCATGGTAAAGATAAGTATTACAAAAGAATTAAGTTGACAAATCATTTTTTAACAATATAATTTGACTTTGTTGCAAAGTTAGTCAAGAATAGATGTTTTTGTTAAAATTACGTGTTTAAAGGCTTAAGTAAATATACTTAATTGTTGCTAACATATTATATCCATATAGCTTACAATGAAACTGTCCATCAAAACAGAATACGCAATACTTGCACTCCTGGAATTAGGACAACGGTATGAGAAGGGATTTGTGTTAAGCCGGGACATAGCAAGTGTCAGGGTAATACCCGAGTCATTTGTTGAGCGAATATTATTAACATTGAAAAATGGAGGTGTGATCGTCAGTGTCAGAGGGGCAAAAGGAGGTCATTGCCTTGCCAGAGACCCTGGCGAAATATGCGTCAGGGAGATAATAGAGTTATTTGAGGGATCTCTAGCGCCAATAGACTGTGTAAACGAGAGAATATCATCTCTCTCTGCAAGCTGTTCAATTGAGGCGTCATGCGTGTTAAAGGATTTATGGCAGAAAATGTATGATTCAATGTTAGCAAGTATAGAAAATGTAACGATTAAGGATCTAGTAACACAGGAAAGGTCTCAAAAAGAAGGCACAGTGAACCATATATAAATTTTTTCACCTATTCTTGACTAACTTTACAACAAAGTAATATATTTTACAGGGAAGCAAATGGATTCTGTTCAAACAAAAAATAATTATAGATTTATTATCTTGTCAGTTGCCTCGTTTATATTTGGCTTGATAGTATATCTTCCTGCACCAGAAGGGCTTACAGATGACGGGAAGAAAGCATTGGCTATATTTGTACTCTGTATTATTTTCTGGGTTAGCCACGTGATACCACTGATGATAACAAGCCTGCTTGCAATTATCCTTTTCCCTCTGTTGGGGGTTTTACCGGCAGAAAAAACGTATTCTCTTTTTGGTAATCAGGCAGTATTCTTTATTCTCGGAGCATTTATTCTGGCCTCTGCTGTTACCAGGACAGGTTTAAGCAATAGAATAGCGCTGATGTTTCTGAAGTGGTTTGGCCATTCGCCTAAGATATTGCTTCTAGGGGTTATTGTACTGTCAGCATTTTCTTCGTTTTGGATGTCAGCGCATGCCGTTGCCGCAATGATGTTTCCTATTATTACAGCCATTGCTTTGAGTCTGGAGTTAAAGCCGGGTGAAAGCAGCTATGGCAGGTCTCTGTTTTTGGGTATGGCGTGGGGATGTGGTATTGGAGGAGTGGCAACATTTTTAGGTGGTGCCAGGGCTCCTTTGGCCATTGGAATGCTTCATGATACAACAGGTGAATCCATTGGTTTTTTCAAATGGATGCTCGCAACGCTGCCGGCAGTTATAACAATGCTGGCCGTTACGTATTGGTTGTTGATCGTTCTTTTTCCGGCGGAGATAAGAGATGTAAAAAAGGCGCGAACATTATTGGTTAACAGGACAGCATGCATTGGAAAAATGAAACGCAAAGAGTTGTCTATTGGAATTCTTATGATAGCAACGATTTTTTCATGGATATGCTTCGGTGAAAAATTCGGACTTGCCAATATTGCTTTGGCCTCCGTTGTTATCGCCTTTGTATTCAGGCTAATACGATGGAAGGAAGTGGAGGAAGATGTAAACTGGGGGTTGATACTTATGTATGGGGGCGCTATCTGCCTTGGTTTTGCTATGGGAAAGACAGGTGCAACCCGTTGGTTGGTTGATATATCCAACATAGAATTAATCCAATCGCCATTTGTTTTGATTATGGCGATATCTCTTTTTGCAATTTTTTTGACTGAAGCCATGAGCAATACGGCTGTAGTCGCGCTCTTAATGCCAATAACCATAGGGGTTGCGATAGATTTTTCAATAAACCCGATAATTATGACATTAGCCGTAACTGTTCCATCGGGCCTGGCATTTATCCTGCCCATGGGCACGCCAGCAGTTGCCATTGCACATTCGTCAGGTTTCATTACGCCGGGCAATGCATTTAAGGGCGGGTTAATACTGAAGATTGCTTCATGGATGTTTTTCAATTTTTTCGCATATTATTACTGGCCGCTCCTGGGCCTTGGATTGTGAACCGGAATCCCTGCGAGGAGTCCCCGGCGCTTTTTGTCCGGGGAAGCAGGGCCCTTCCATTAATCAAAATTGGTGAATTATGGATAAAATATTATTAATACTTTCGACTACAAGAAAATCGGATAAGTGTATTAAAGAGGCGGTTGACATTGCGAGTAAAGAAAATGCAAAGTTGATAATTCTTTTTGTTGTTGATTACGAGGTACCACAGAAAATATTTGATAGTTTGACAGAAGAGGGGTGGATTGGGGGGAAAACAACCGAGAATCTTTTTAATGCAGTTTTGGACGAATACTCAGTGCAGGGGAAAGACAAGATCCTGGAGATCGAAGAGGTGGCCAAAAACAGGGGCATTGATTACAAATCGATTGTCAAAAGAGGTACGTTTTTAGATGTGGCATTATCTGTAGTCGAAAAAGAAGATGTAACCCTGATTTTAGTTACAAGGCGGAAAAGGTCCGGCTTATCAAGATTTTTTTTCGGATCAGCCGTGGCGGAACTAAAAGAAAAGGTAACGTGCGAAGTCAGGATAATTGATGAATAGCAAAAGATAAAGTTAAAAGTGCCTAAAGCTGAAAAATGGAAAATTGTCCCTTCTTTAACTTTAGGCACTTTAGCTCACTTTTAACTTTAAACTTTTTCAGGAACAAATATTTAACTTATCAACCACCTGCAAATCAGGTAGATTAAAGTCACTCCTATCACAGTAACAATCAACGACCTCAAGAATCTCCAGATAGCTATGGCCCATTCATTAAAGCCTGAAGTGCCCTTTGTAATCACTTTCGCTCCTTTCACTTGTGTTTCTTATGATTTACCTTTTTCCGAGGAAACTGTTTTTATAACTTCCGGGGAAGGAATTTTTGTGACGACAAATGATTTTGTTGATAGCAAATCCTGATCGTCTCTGGTGACTATGGAGATAACATTTGGACCATCCTCAAGTGGAATATCGCTGGCAAAAGAGAGGTTTGATTTATCTACTTCAGATGCCTCTCTATTAGACCTATAAAACACCTTATCATCATTTACAAGGATGTAGACATATTTTATTGTATTGTCGTCTCTGGCAGTACCTGAGAGATATATATACTCCTGCCTGAATGTGTCATGCAGGTCCTGCGAATCAAGTTCTATTTGCGGAGGAACGTTTTGCAAAAAGAGTTCCGTGGCCGTTTGTTGATTAGATTCAGCAAGTGTACTAATTTCTATATTGTCAGAGGGTATCCATCCGAATCTACCTTCCGGCATTTTTACGCGACACCATGTCCACGCCTGTGTTTCTTTATCAGCCATAAGAATAGTTCCTTTACTTGCATAGGCTATAATGGGAGTTGAAAGAGATTTGCCGTTGTAAATAGGAACATAATTATTAGTTACTTTAAGAGCCTTGTCTGTTAATCGTATTTTTTCGCCGTTATTATTCTGGTCTACATTAAATTCCAATTTACCGGAAATACGGGTCCCAAAAGTGGTATCTGCAATAGTTATATCAACAGAAAAACTGTCAGCTTCCAGAGTGTCCCTTACCGAAAGTTTTAACTTAATAGATTTTGATTCTCCCGGCAGTAATTCCCCTAATTCCATTTTCCCTTTTTCTATAAAGACTTCTTTATGATTCAAATCTCTCAGGGCGATAATATTTTTTTCTGATGTGCCTTTGCCGATATTTTTAACAAAGAGTACAAGGTCTACAACTTCCCCTTTTTGTATTATTCCATCTCCATTTCCTGTCAGCCCCTCTCCCTCGTCAGTTATCTGATATGAATATGAAAAAACAGGCTTAGGCAGAGCGGCAATTGATATTGCACTTTTTATGTCTTCCGGAGCATGTTCGTTAAGTTCAGAGAATTTAATGAGAAGTTCGTCTTTTCTGCTTATAGAGTTTTGCGGAATTTTGATTGTTTTAGAAGATGTTTTTGTCATACCGGTCTCAACCTTGCCAAAAACAAACTCATGCTTGTCGATGAGAAGGTTCTTGGATTCTGTTATACCTCTCAATTGGTATAAAGTGCCTGTGCTATTATTGGTGACACTGATTTCTATTTTTAGTTCTTCCGAGGCTTTAAGTTTTCCATTAGACGGAACAAGATGAAGATTTGTGGTAGCCGATGGAAGAGTGATTGTTTCCCCTGTAGACCAGTCAATGTTCAGAGTACTTAAGGCATCTGAAATTTTCACTTCTTCATCTTTTTTGAAATCTTCGAAAATTGGCTTTAATTGGCCCAGGAGATCGTCGTTATTATCGCCCAAGAGATCATCGTTATTATCGTATGAAGGGGTATTAAGGATAATTCTTTTAGCGAATTGCACATGTGTATCTTTCTCCAGGTCTGGTATTTTATAGTAATCTTCGTCTTTTTGTTTTTGTTTTTGTTCTTCTGTTTCGCTATCGCTATCAGGATCAGTAAAGGATAGGTATTTAATCTTTTCATAAGGTAATTCAGCTTTTGAATGTTCGTCTAAGTGTTTTTTTAAATCTTTTTCTCTGAAGTGCTTGCTTTCATTGAATAAGATAATTTCATCTTCTGATACTTGTGATTGAGCAAGCAAAATATCAGGAGCAATCCCTACTGATTGTATATCAGTAAAGTTTGGAGTCAGGTATTTTCCTACCGTAAGTTTTAACGCCGCTCCATTCATCAGGTCGACCAGTTGCTGTATAGAACCCTTCCCGAAACTGGTATCACCGATAAGGACAGCCCGATTATTATCCTTCAGGGCACCTGCAACTATTTCTGCACCAGAGGCACTTCCCGCATCAATAATTACAACAAGCGGACTTTTTGCGAGATCCCTGGAAGACTTTTTAGCCTTTTGGATTTTCTGTTTACCCATTGGTTCTACCGTTACTACAATCATACCGGAAGAAAGAAACTTGTCTGCAACGGCAATTGCCTGGCCTAATAAACCTCCGGAGTTATTTCGAAGGTCTAGAATGATTCCTTTTAACGTTCCGCTTTCTGTTGTAAGTTCCGCAATTTTTTCTTCTAAAGATTCTGATGTGTCCTCCTGGAAATTTCTTATCTTTATGTATCCTATGTTACCGTCAACTAATTTTGCGTCCACGCTGGGTATTGCGATAATTTCCCTTACCAATGTAACTGTTTTGTTGGTTTGGGATTTTTTAACTTCTACTATCAGTATAACAGAGGTAGAAGGGTCGCCTCTGAGCTTGTTGACAGCCTCTTGTAACGACATGTTTATGGTTGAATCTTCGTCAATTGCAATAATTTTATCTCCTGATTTAAGGCCCGCCCTGAATGCAGGGGTTCCTTCAATAGGAGAAATCACGGTCAGCATTCCATCTCTCAGGCCAACCACCATACCGAGTCCGCCAAATTTGCCTGAAGTTCCTATTTTAAACTCTGTAAAATCTTTAGGTGGGAAGACAACGGAATGTGGATCTAATTGTGCAAGCATACCGTTAATTGCCGCGTATTCAATATCTTCAGCTTCGATTTCGTGATATTTGTTTTCGTTTACAAAATGCAGAACGTCGTTTAAGGTATTATACAATTCACCCAATCGTCGTATTCGTGAAATGTCGATTATTTTAGAAGTTTTATCAACCAGAATTTCAACTTCTTCTGATTCATCATTTACGTTAACCTGCACTTCGGGAATTATCTTTTCGAGCCAGGAAAGTGATTCTACCAGCATCTCTTTCGGTTTTATTCTGTCAGGTTCAACGTAAAATTTATTTAAATAAAAACAGACAGTGCGAACCAGGCGAAACTTGTGTTCATCCTTTGCCTGATTAATCTCTTCATCAAAATTTTTGTTAAGTGAACTGCTATGCGATATGGCGAAGAAGATAACTATCAGGGGTGCTAAAAGAAAGATTATGAGTTTATAAAGATGTTTCCTCTTGTACATTTTTTAAATTTACCTCGTTAAAACGTTCCCGGAAAGCTGTTTATTCGATTTTTTTTGTGCTTTTCTGTAAACATAATATAGGTCTGATTATCTGTTAAGTCAAGGATAAGTTAGGTTCAATGATAGTAGATTCAAAAATTTATTGACATAATAATTCATAATGCTAAACTTGATTCGCTCGTTAATAAGGGCGATTAGCTCAGTTGGCTAGAGCGCTTGCCTTACAAGCAAGATGTCATAGGTTCGAGTCCTATATCGCCCACCATCATATAGGAAATAAAAGATTTAAGACTGTTTTCAGGAAAGGAGTGGGGCCGTAGCTCAACTGGTTAGAGTACCAGACTGTCGATCTGGATGTTGCGGGTTCGAGTCCCGTCGGCCTCGCCATTATTAAATTTTTTATTCATCGTGGTTTCATGGAATCGTTTATTGAGGCGGTCACCGCGTTTGCTGGCATGCTTGATGAAAACCTTGTTATCGATTATAACACCGGTTTAAATAGCAAATGTTTAGTGTGAATATTGCGCCCATAGCTCAATTGGATAGAGTATCGGTCTACGAAACCGGGGGTTGCACGTTCGAATCGTGCTGGGCGCGTATCCATCCTTTTGAGTCCTAGGTTGTGAAGTCTATGATAACTGAATTCCGTTCGCATGAATATTATATGCGACTGGCAATTACTGAAGCAGAAAAAGCCTTCAAAAATAATGAAGTCCCTGTTGGGGCTATAATTGTTTACGAAAATAGCATTATTGCAAAGGCGCATAATCAGCGAGAGTTGTTATCAGATCCCACAGCTCATGCTGAAATGATTGCAATCACACAGGCTTCTGCATATCTTCAAAATTGGAGGTTAAGCAATACCACTGTTTATGTAACCTTGGAACCATGTACAATGTGTGCAGGGGCCTTGGTTCAGGCCAGGGTAAAAAACCTGGTATACGGAACAAAGGACGAAAAATACGGTGCCTGTGAATCGATAGTAAATCTGGTTAATGATCCTCATTTAAATCACCGTTTGAATGTAGTCTCTGGGGTTTTAGAGAATGAATGTAGTTTGCTCTTGAAACAATTTTTTCTGGAAAAATGTCGGGGTGATTGATCCAACGGTTGAAACAGCAGGCCATATTAGTGTGGAGGGATGGCTGAGCGGTTGAAAGCGCTGGTCTCGAAAACCAGTTGGGGAGAAATCTTCACGCGAGTTCGAATCTCGCTCCCTCCGTTTTGATATGGAAACCCAGGAAACAATATCTACCCAGGTTGGGCCAGAGGCTTAAACCTCCCTCTCTCAGTCTTGGATTGGAGAGGTGTCCGAGTGGCCGAAGGAGCACGCTTGGAAAGCGTGTAGGTGGGTAACTGCCTCGCGGGTTCGAATCCCGCCCTCTCCGCCATAAATAAAAAATGTTTATACAAGAAAGATTTATCTAGATTTTGGCCGTGCTAGACGGGGAGCTAGCGGTTCCTTGTTACCTGCAAACCGCTTACGCAGGGTCGATCGCTTTTTGGAGGTTTTTCTGACTTTTGGTGCTTTCTAAGTAAGTGGTGTTGAAGGCTGGGTCTCATGCAATAAGGCTATGTGAACCTGGTCAGATGCGGAAGCAAGCAGCCATAAGCATTGGTGCTTATGTGCCGTGAGGCTGCCTGGTCGGAGCTAACTGCCTGGAAAGTCCAACGGAAAGAGAATCGAAAAAAAGTGCACGGCTGCTTTATACTAATTTAATGCTTCGACTCCGCTCGGAATGACATCATTCCGAGCGGAGTCGAGGAATCATAGTTGCCGAAGGCTTAATTTCAAGCAAGATATGTCATATATTGTTCTATCGAGAAGATATCGGCCAAAATCATTTAGCGAGATTGTCGGGCAAAAGCATATAGTTACTACATTGGTAAACGCCCTTCAGTCTGACCGTGTTGCTCATGCGTATTTGTTTGCCGGCCCGAGAGGAGTTGGCAAGACATCTATGGCGAGGATATTATCAAAGGCCCTTAATTGTCAAAAAGGAAAGGCCGGCAACCCTTGCAATAAATGCTCAACATGTAACAGTATCACAAATGGGAATGATATTGACGTCCTGGAAATAGACGGAGCTTCCAACCGCGGCATAGATGAGGTAAGGAATATCAGGCAGAATGTGGGATATGCTCCGGCGGTTTCAAGTTATAAAATTTACATAATAGATGAGGTGCATATGTTAACCAAGGAAGCGTTCAATGCAATTCTAAAAACACTTGAAGAGCCTCCTGAACATGTAAAATTTATCTTTGCTACAACCTCGCCAAGCCGTGTTCCCGACACCGTTCAGTCGCGCTGTCAGAGGTTTGATTTTAAAAATATTTCTGTGCCTGATATAAGCGACAGGCTTGCACAGATTTGCAAGACTGAGAACATCTCAGCAGATGAAGAAGTTTTTCAATCCATCGCAAAATATGCCCGGGGAGGATTAAGAGATTCTGAATCTATCTTAGACCAGCTCGCCTCATTTTGTCATGAGAAGATAACGCTAAAAGATGTTTACGATATTTTTGGGGTTGTCAGTGACGAGAAAATCTCAAGTTTGATTAATAGTTTTATAGAAAAAAATCCTGAGTTATCTGTAGAAATATTTCATGAAATTATGGAAAGCGGAAGAGATATAGAGGGTTTTATTGACCAACTACTTCTTTATATCCGTGATTTACTCCTTGTTTCAGTCTGTAAAGAGGAGCAGGGCACAATAGAAACCGTATCAAGCGACATTAATCTATTACGGATGCAATCTTCGTCACTTTCTCCTGATGCATTAATGTACATGTTTCAGATAATTTCCGAAGCTAAAAGCAAAACAAGGGACTTGCTTCAACAGAGGATTCTTCTGGAAGTTTTGTTTATAAAACTTGCGACTATGGAAGAATTGAAACCGCTTAGCACAGTTTTGGACAAAATAGAAGGAATAAAAAAAATGTTTGAGGGTAACACAGAGAATGTGAGCAAGGCAGTACCCACATATAACGAAAGTGTTGCCGCACCGGCAAAGAAAGAGGTAAAAGAAAAACCTTCCGATGGTTATGCAGAGGCAAATAATAAAGCAAGCGGTGATGCTGATTTTGTTAATACCTGGGACAAGGTAATGGTTGAAGTTCAAGCTGAAAAAAAGACAATTTGGGCCCTGTTAAGTGGCGCCAGGGTTTTAAATATTGATAATAAAGAAGCGGTTGTAGAATTTCCAAAAAATTACCTTATTCATAAAGAAAGGCTTGAAAACCCCGATGAAAAGCGGATAATCGAGGGTTGCCTGGAGAAAGTAACCGGAAAGAAGATTCAGGTAAAATTTACAATATCAAAGAATGGTCATAAAGCAACTAATATTAAAGGCAGCAAGCACGGTCTTGTGCAAGAGAAAAAACGCAAGGAAGTAGAAGACGAGGTAAAAAACGAACCTATGGTAAAAAAAACTATAGAGTTTTTTGATGGCTCAATTGTTAATGTAAGAGGAGAAAAAGAATGAAGGGAATGGGTAACTTAGGCGGCATGATGAAGCAAATGCAAAAACAGGCCGTTGACATGCAGAAGAAGATGGGAGAGGTTCAGGAAAGCCTTAAGGAACGTGTTATAGAAACAAGCTCTGGCGGCGGAATGGTAACCGTACATGTAAACGGAAGGCAGGAGCTTCTATCTGTGAAAATTGATAAGGAAGTTGTTGACCCTGATGACGTGCAGATGCTGGAAGATCTTATACTAGCAGCAGTATCTCAAGGAATGAAAAAATCTCAAGAAATGTATCAAGAGGAAATGAATAAATTGACGGGGGGTATGAACATACCGGGTTTATCCGGTTTGCTTCAATAAGATACAAGAATGAAATCATATCCTGAATCTATGTTGAACCTTATGAGAGAGCTGGGCAGAATGCCTGGCGTCGGCCAGAAAAGTGCAGAGAGATTAGCGCACTATGTTCTTGCATTACCTCATGATGATGCAATGCAATTAGCCACGGCGATACAAAACGTAAAACAGAATGTCAGTCATTGTTCCATCTGTTGTAATATCGGAGAAACGGATCCCTGTCATATCTGTAAAGACCATAGGCGCGACCATAAAAAGGTATGCGTTGTTGAACAACCAAAAGATCTTTTTACAATTGAAAAAGCAGGTTTCTACGAAGGAGTTTACCATGTTTTGTTTGGACATATAGATCCTTTGGATAACGTTGAACCGGAGGATATTAATATAGATAAATTGGTGGACAGGGCCAGGAATAACGGTATCCAGGAAGTGATTATTGCCACTAATCCAAATCTGGAAGGTGATGTTACCGCTATGTATATTCTTGAGCAATTGGAACCTTTAGGTGTTAAAGTTACTCAATTGGCACGAGGTATGCCATCTGGGAGTTATTTAGAATACGCAAATTCTGCAGTTATTGCTGACGCGATTCACGGCAGAAAATCAATACAGAAAGATTAATTTTTTTTTGAATTATAGTTATGAGAGTAGGCACAATACTACTATCACCACAACTTCGGCAACAAATGAAATTGGCACCTCAGGTGATCCAATCTATAGAGATACTTCAGCTTCCCATGTTAGCTTTAGTTGAACATGTGCAGCAGGAGTTAATAGATAATCCCGTATTGGAAGAAGTAACTGATGATGAGAAAAATGAGCCGATAACAGAAGAACAGAAAACACTCGATGAAGAGATTGCAGAAAGCAAAAACGATGAAACGCCACAGGAAGATGAAGAATTTAAAAAGCTCAGAGAAATGGCGGACGATTGGGGAGACTTTTACTCTCAAACGTCTATAAAGAGGGGTGACGCTGTAGATGAAAGAGACCGGAAGCAGGAAGCACTGGAAAATACTGCTGCTAAATCAATATCAATCCAAGACTATCTCCTTGGACAGTTATCGATTATGGAGGTAAAAGATTCGCTTACGGAAATATGTGAAAATATAATTTATAACATTAATGATAACGGCTACCTTGCTCATCCTTTGAAAGAAGTTGTTGAAGCAATGGAAACCCCTGTAAGCATGGAACAGGCAAACACCGCCCTGAAAATTATACAAAGCATGGAGCCTCTTGGCGCAGGAGCAAGGGACTTGAAAGAATGTCTTGTTCTGCAATTAGACGAAAGAGACCCTGATTATAATATGGCGAAAGATCTAATTTTAAACTATCTTGAAGAAGTTGAACTGAAGAAGTACAAGCTTATAGCAAAAAAGCTGGGGGGCAACCTGGAATTGATTAAAAAAGTAATAGAGTTCATTAAGACGCTGAATCCCAAGCCCGGTTCCCTTTTTAGCAGTGAACAGATACCATATGTAACACCGGAAGTCAGAGTGGATTGTGTAGACGGAAAATATGAGGTTACGCTCATAGGAGACCACAATCTCCCGCGCATTTATATAAGCCCGTTTTATAAAGATGTGCTTAACGGAAAAGGTTATGACTTGAATACGAGGCGTTATATTCGGAAAAAGATCGAATCTGCCAGATGGCTTATAGATGCTATCGAACAAAGAAAAAGCACGTTGTATAAGGTAACAGTCAAGATAGTAGAGATGCAGGAGAAGTTTTTTGAAGAAGGAATCCTTGCCCTTCGGACCTTAAAGATGCAGGATGTTGCAGATGCTGTCGGAATTCATGTATCAACTGTAAGCCGCGCTATAGCCCATAAGTATATGCAGTCTCCCAAAGGAATTTTCGAGATGAAGTTTTTCTTTACAGGCGGCTTTATGAATGCGGATGGTGACATGGAAACATGGGAGGCGACGAGACAAAAACTGTCTAAAATTGTAAATGGAGAAAATAAATCAAGCCCCTTAAGTGACGAGGAGATTGCTGCCAAATTAAGAGAGCTGGGAAGCGATATAGCGCGAAGAACGGTAACTAAATATCGAAGAAATATGAAAATTCCTTCATCAAGAAGAAGAAAAGAAGAAAATTGAAAATTCATCAATTATGTGTCTCTGAGAAACATTGAAATTATTTGAAATCATAAAAATATATACTATGTTTCTTGCATTTGTTGTGTGCATTTTGGGATGCTATTCATTTAACAAAAGCCATAACGCCTCACATAACCGTGCATTAAAAAAAGATATGGAATTATTACACAAAGACGTTGATTCTTTTCTTGGCACAACACAACCATCAGCACTCAGCGAATGATGGAGACACTAAGCTGATAGGACCCTTTCATAATAAAATCTTGCCTTCCTCATAATTTTAGAAACATTTCTACAGAATACGCAGTCCAGGACAAATCCTCGTTTAAGGCTTTTAACATTATGAACCCCACTTAGCTTTGCACAGTTATTTTCATGGAGATCATTCAATGTCACGCAATTTCAATCTAATAATCAAAAATGGCACTGTGGTTGATGGGACCGGCTGCGCTAAGAGGATTGCAGATATTGGCATTCAAGATGATAAAATCACTTATATCGGCAGTATTGACAACCTGTCTGATTGCCGCATTATAGATGCAGCAGATTGCGTGGTTGCGCCGGGATTTATCGACATCCATTCACATAGTGATTTTTTCTGTCTGGTTAGCCCGGAGAGTGAAAGCAAAATCCATGATGGTGTTACCACGGAGATTTGTGGAAATTGTGGTATATCTGCATTCCCGCTAAAGGGCCAGTTACTTGAAAATAAAAGAAAAGGATTTCGCAAATTCGGGCTGGATATAAACTGGGCAACGGCTGAGGATTTCTTTAAAAGGGCGAATGAAGCGACGAGTTCTATTAACAGGGGATTCCTGGTTGGCCATGGCAACATCCGCGCCTGTGTGTTGGGATATGAAGACCGTGAGCCGGACAAGAATGAACTTGCCGAAATGGAAAAAGAATTACGAGATGCGATGGAGTCAGGCGCTTTTGGTATGTCAAGCGGATTGATCTATCCGCCGGGATGTTATGCAAAGACCGTTGAATTAATAGAATTATGCAAAATAGTCAAAGAGTACAATGGTATATATGCAACACACATAAGAGATGAAGGAGATGAAATAGAAGCCGCCTTAAGCGAAACTATAAATATTTCTAAAGAGAGTGGAGTAAATACTCAAGTATCCCACATTAAGACATGGGGGGAGAAAAACTGGGGGAAAATAGACAAAATAAAAAAACTGCTTGACGATGCAAGGTCTAAAGGCATAGACATCACATGTGATCGGTACCCCTATATTGCAGCAGCAACAGACCTGGATGTAATCTTGCCGGGTTGGGTATACGAGGGCGGAACGGCCGAAGAGAAAAAAAGATTGGGTGATCCTCTTCTCAGGGAACGCATTATCAAAGAAATGGAGCACGAAGGCCAAAGCCATGAGTTTTGGGGAACTATAATGATTTCATCTGTGTATAATAAGAAGAATAGAAGCTACGAAGGAAAAACGATTGCAGAGATTGCGGAGACATTAAGAGTACAACCTTTAGAATTTGTTCTCTATCTTTTATATGAAGAAGACTGCAGGGTAAGCGTTATATTTTTTAGTATGTCAGAGGAAAACCTTGCCAGAATACTTAATTGGGACTTTGTAATGGTAGGCTCTGACAGTTCGCTTCGCTCTCTAAAAGGAGTTTTAAACTACGGAAAGCCGCATCCAAGGGGTTACGGTACATTTTCAAGAGTAATAAGAAAATACGTTAATGAAACCTCCATTTTATCTATCGAAGAAGCTATATATAAAATGACCGGATTCCCTGCTCAAAAGCTGAGACTTAAGGACAGGGGGGTTTTAAAAGAAGGGTATTTTGCTGATATAACTATTTTTGACCAGGAAACAATTACAGAAAAAGCAACATTTACAAACCCGCATAATTACTCTAAAGGCGTCAAGCACGTTTTAGTAAATGGAAAACTAACTATTAAAGATGGCAAGCACGAGGGCGTTATGAATGGTGAAATTCTAAAGAAATAAATTTTAAACCGGGATACACGTTTATATAAGCGAATAAGTAACGATTATCATATTGATATTGACACCATATTATATTACTATTAAGAAAATTTAAACTACTGATTATTATACATTTAGTCGGGTTCTTATACCAAAAAGGAGGTCTTTGTGTACAGTAAAAGAAGGAATATTAAAAAACATTTTTTGCCACTGATGATTACGCTATCTGCTTTGTCGTTAATCCTGGGATACGCGGGTTCAACGGGTAGTGTTAAAGCGGCAACAGACCATGAAGCATTAGAACATTCTCTAGTGCTTGTTTCCGAAGAAGTCAAATTGTCAGTTGTATCTATCACCACTGTAAAGGTTTTCAAACATCCTTCTACCGGAGGTGGAGGATATCAT
>Ga0208896_1000685_pt1 | contig 17951 bp, 16 predicted proteins | sample ETNtaG_27_FD_185778 | JGI IMG/M metagenome (GOLD analysis project Ga0208896, IMG submission 185778) | Marine microbial and viral communities from oxygen minimum zone, Eastern Pacific Ocean - ETNP201406SV63 (SPAdes) (version 2) | ecosystem: Environmental > Aquatic > Marine > Oceanic ... | reverse complement strand
AAGCCGAGCCTACCGTCTATGGGGATGCTGGGCGCAAGTAATCCGGAGCCCGCGGCCTGGCGCACTACGTGAAGGGCCCATGGAGATTGTGGGCTTCAGATCAAAATGCCGATGAGTGACCTCATCACGCCCTGCATCTGCCGAAAGTAAATTCCTATCCCTTGCCTTGTTGGGGATAATCAGTCCGGACGGCTCGGGGCGTGGCGCGCTCTTTTGTCCCGGAAGCGGTCCCTTTGAGAGGGCGGGTGCGCGCCGTTTTCCCGGCTACCTCCTCCGAGCGTTGGTAGAGATAGTTGCGTGTGATCGGTACCGCCAGGTGGTGGCGTGCCAGTTGCCAGTGCTGGACCGTGGTGATGCCCGCCTCGAACGAGGTCTGAGAGATGACCAGATAGAACTCCCACATGCGGCAGAATCGCTCACCGCGTTCACGAACAAAACGTGCGCGGTGCTGTTGAAAATTGGTGTTCCAGGCGGCGAGTGTCATGGCGTAGTGTTCGCGCCAGATCTCGACGTCGGCGGTGTGCAGATGGCTCTTCTCCACGCTTTGGGCCACCTCGGAGAGGCTCGGCAGGTAACCGCCGGGGAAGATGTGGCGACGGATCCACGGGTTGGTGGGTTCCGGTGGCAGCCGGCTGCCGATGGTGTGCAGCAGGGCGATCCCCTCCGATGTGAGTGAATCGGATATCTTGCGCAGCATGGAGGTGTAATTGCGTTTGCCGACGTGTTCGAACATCCCCACCGAAACCACGCGGTCGTAGCGCCCGGTGTGTTCGCGGTAATCCATTTGATGGATGTCTATGCGGGATTCGAGTCCGCACGCCCTGACTCTGGCGCGGGCCGTCTGCATCTGCTTGTGCGAGAGCGTGAGCCCGGTGACACGAATGTCGAATGCCTGACAAAGCGCAATCGCGAGGCTGCCCCAGCCGCAGCCGATATCGAGCACGTGTTGGCCGTCCTGGAGGCACAGCTTGGCCGCAATCAGGTCGCATTTTGCGCGCTGCGCCTGTTCCAGGGTGGCTTGGGGATGATCAAAGTAGGCGCAGGAATAGTGCAGGTCGTCGTCGAGGCATGCTCGAAACAGCTCTTCGTCCAGATCATAGTGATGGCTGACGTTGCGGTAGCTCGTGCGGATGCTGTTCCAGGATTTCAGGATGCGTCTCATAGTGCTCAGCGGTGTCACTCGTCCGCTGTTCGGGGTGACCGATGACTCGAGGTTGATGCGCAGTATCGAGAGCAGGTCGTGCAGTGTGCCCTGGGCAATATCCCAGTTCCCATCCATATAGGTCTCGCCCAGGTTCAAACGAGGGTTGGCGAGTATGTGCTTGATGACGCCGGGTTTGTTCAGGCGCCAGGTAACGCAGGGGGCGTCGTCACTCGCTTTCTGGCCGAAGGTATTTCTCCGGCCATCATGGTCGATGATGGTCAGTTCTCCGAACCGCACCAGGCGCTCAAACAACTCGTATCCGTGCATAGGCCTCTCCGGACCCGCGGCATGTTCGGCGACGTTTTGTGGTATCCGCTCGCACAAACCCTCACAGGGAATGTTATGGTGCCGCGAGTATCTCCTTCACGAATGAGTCATTATCTCAGCACACCCCTTGAGGATCAATATCGGTACGCACCACCGGATTTTCCGATTTTACCCCTCCTGCCCGCGACCGGCGAGCAACACCGGCGAGCTCGGTCAGCCCTTGCCCTTGCCCAATTCGGCCACCGCGATACCTCCCAGTACCAGAACCAGCGCCATACCGTGAAACCACTGAAAATTCTCGTTCAGGATTAATACCGCCAGAACTGCAGAAAACACCGGCACCAGGTTGATAAACAGGCCGGCCCGGCCCGGCCCGATCAGGCCTACCCCCTGGATAAAGAATATCTGCGCTATAAATGAGGGCAAAAGGGCAACCAGGGCCACCACCACCCAGCCCTGGGCAGTAGGCCACTGCACCTCACCAGTGATGATTTCGAAGGCCAAAAGAGGAAATGAAGAGATCAATGCGACACAAGCCAGCACTGCAAATACTGACAACGGCGACACCGCGGGCCTGTTTCGCAAGGCAACGGCATAGCCCGCATAGAGCAGGCAGGCCATTAACATGAAAAAGTCTCCCCGATTGATGGCCTGCTCAACCAGTCGCGTCCAATCACCACCGGTAGCGACCAACACCACACCAACCAGCGTAATGGTAACGCCCAGAATCTGTAACTGGGTAATCGTGGTTCGGTAGGCGACCAATGCGCCCAGCAGAACAAATACCGGAATCGAACCCTGCAGAATTCCAATATTCAGTGCCGTGGTGTAGTGGGCAGCGACATAGAACAAGCCATTGAAGGTGGCGAAACCTGCCGAACCCATGAGAAACAGATAAAGCTTTCGGGTTCGCAGCACCGGCCAGTCCTGCAGGAGTGGTTTTCGCATAAACAGGATGACCAGAATCACCACGCAGACCCAGCGCAGGAAAACCAGGGCCATGGGAGAAACTTCGCCAACCGCCAACTGGCCGAACAGGGCGTTCAGCCCCCAACACAGGGCGGTAATTGTCAGCATCAAATAGGCTTGCCAAGTATTTGTGGACGAATTCATGATCTTGGTTCCATGGCGGTGCAGCGAATCAGGAGCCTCAAATGCCGGACAGAATCATTGATCGGATAATGCCGGGTGAGGCGGTTGTTCCAGAGCAGCAGATCTCCCATTTGCCAGCTGTGACGAAACTCAAATTGAGGCCGACATCGAATATTTTAAGCCGTCCGGAGTGTGAGTGTAGAGTATTTACTGTGCACGTTCGGCATTCCCCTTCAACGCCGCATCCATCATCCTGAGCGCGCAATAACTTGCGCCCAGCAGCCCGGGTTGGGGATGCATAATGATCTGGGTCGGGATGCGCTCCATGAGCGAGCGGTGACGCCCCTTATTTTCAAATCCGGCGCGGAATCCACTGTTGGCGAGCAGCTTGGGGTAGCGTTGAGCAATTCCACCGGCAATAAAAATGCCATTTTCAGCGCCCAGCGTCAGCGCGATATCACCGGCAATCTGCCCCAGCATCTCGAAAAATAATTGAACGCATTCAGAGGCCAGTGAGTCGCTATTGTCGTTTGCCATGGCGAAGATCTCGGCTGCCGAGAGCGGGGTATGTTGTTCGTTGTGGAGGCGGGTCAATGCCCAGTAGATATTCTCCAGACCCGAACCGGACACCAGGCGTTCGGAGGAGACGCGCCCATAACGTTCACGCATGACCGTCAGAATATCGAGCTGGACCTGGGTTTCGGGGGCAAATCCGCCATGGCTGGCTTCCCCGGTTATCGGGATTAAGCTGTCAGCGTATTTTCTCAAGCCGACAGCGCCGAGACCGGTACCCGGGCCCAGAATGGCAACCATATAATGCTCTTCGTCGAGTGGCGCGGGATTGGGTAATCCTATGCAAAAACAGTCGTCATCCCGCAGGAAAGGTATGGAGTATGCGATCGCCTCGAAATCGTTGAGCAGGCATACCGCGGGTATACCGAATTCCCGCGACAACTCCCCGGCGGCAAGAGTCCAGTTGTTGTTCGTCAGCCGTACCTGTCGGTCGACGATCGGGCCGGCGGCGGCGAGGCAGATGATATCCGGTGTCGGCGCATTGATCTGTTTCAGGTAATGCTTGATCGCCAGATCTGCCGAAGCAAAGTCTGCACATTGCAGCGTCAGCTCATCGCTAAAGCCGGGGGTAGCGGTGTTTGCAAGAGCGAAGCGGGCATTGGTTCCGCCTATATCACCAATTAATAGATATGGCTCAGCCATCGGTTGCCTTTCGATTACGGAAAAAAACCAATGCTCTCACAAGCCGAGACTGGCTGCATCCTTTGCGAGCCTGGATATCGCACTAAAATTACCCGCACGCAGGAGATCGGGCGGGGTAATCCAGGAACCACCGATTGCGCGTACATTATCCAGGGCAAGATAGTCACTCGCCGTAGCGACTGAGATACCGCCGGTTGGCATGAAGCTGATTTCCGGCAGGGGTGCAGACACTGCTTTTAGCATGGCGCAACCGCCGGCAAGTTCGGCGGGGAAAAATTTCTGCAGGCGGTAACCCTGCTGCAACAGGTGCATCATTTCCGATGGGGTTATCGCGCCCGGGATGAAAGGAAAGCCGGCGGCGCTGGCTGCCTCCAGCAAACCATCGGTAGATCCGGGGGATACCCCGAATTTTGCCCCGGCCTCGATCACGGCATCGAGATGCGCGAGCGAGCGAATGCTTCCGGCACCGACAATCATTGACGGTACTTTGCTGGCGATCCGTTCGATCGAAGCCAGTCCGGCTTCAGTGCGTAATGTCACCTCAATAACATTCAAACCTGCATCCAGCAGACACTCTGCCATTGGTATCGCAAGTTCGACATCGTCAATCACCACTACTGGAACGATTCGCACTCCAGTGAACAAATTGGTTGCATCCATAATGACTCCGGTTAAAAAATACTGGCGCCCGACTCGGCACTGCCTACCTGCGCCCTGAAGGCGGAAAACAATTCCCGACCCATACCACTGTGGCTGGCCTCAAGATCTGGCATGGGTGTTGATCGGGTTGCGATATCATGCTCGGCATTGACCTCCAGCGAGCCCTGTTCAGCATCGATCTCGATCAGATCACCGTCGATGATCTTGCCGATATTGCCACCGAGCAGTGCCTCAGGTGAAACCTGAATGGCGGCGAGAATCTTCCCGGAGGCCCCCGACATGCGTCCATCTGTCAGCAGCGCAACCTTGTAGCCCTCATTCTGCAACAACCCGAGGTAGGGGGTGAGTTTGTGTAACTCAGGCATTCCGTTGGCACCAGGCCCCTGGCAGGGGAGTACGGCGACAAAATCCTGCTTAAGCTCACCGCGGTTGAAACTGTCGAGGAACGCCTGTTGCGAGTAAAAAACTCTGGCCGGTGCTGAAATCCGGTAATGCTCCCTGGAAACCGCGGATACCTTGACGATCGCGCGCCCCACATTTCCATCGACAATGCGAAGACCCCCCTCGCGGTCAAATGGATTGTCGACGGGTCTGAGGATATCGGGATCGAGCGATTCACGTTGTGCCGGGCGCCATTTCAGGGTGTTGTTGTGAATCAACGGTTCCTGGCAGAAACGATCCAACCCATGTCCGAGTAGGGTGTTCACGTCCTGGTGCAGCATGCCGGCATCGAGCAGCTGTGTCATCAGGTAGCCCAGTCCGCCTGCAGCGTGGAAATGATTGACGTCTGCCAGGCCGTTTGGGTAGACATGCGCCATCAGTGGAACCACGGTCGACAGCTCCGCAAAATCATCCCAGTCAAGCATGATGCCGGCAGACTTTGCTATCGCGACCAGGTGCAGGCTGTGATTGGTCGAGCCACCCGTTGCGAGCAATCCGACGATCGCATTGACAATCGCTTTTTCATCGACGATATGGGCGATGGGGGTATGGTTTTTGCCCGCTTTGGTCAGTTCGAGTACCCGTCGTACAACCTCTATGGTGAGTTGCTCGCGCAACTCGGTTCCCGGATTGACGAATGAGCCGCCCGGTAATTGCAATCCCATGAATTCCATCAGCATCTGGTTGGTGTTCGCGGTGCCATAGAAGGTGCAGGTCCCGGGGGAATGGTAGGATGCGGATTCGGCGGCCAATAGGACATCACGCCCTACACGACCGGCGGCATATTCCTCCCGGGTGTGTGCTTTTTCCTTGTTCGATAACCCTGAAACCATGGGCCCGGCGGGTACAAATGCGACCGCCAAATGACCGAACGACAAGGCTCCCATCAGCAGGCCCGGTACTATCTTGTCGCAGACGCCAAGACAGAGTACGGCATCGAACATATTGTGCGACAACCCGACTGCGGTCGACAGTGCGATAAGATCGCGGCTGAACAGGGATATATCCATCCCTTCCCGGCCCTGGGTCACGCCGTCGCACATCGCCGGCACCCCCCCGGCAAACTGGGCGATCGCACCTTCGGCGCGGGCCGCCTTTTTGATCAGTGCCGGGTAGTCTTCATAGGGTTGATGGGCACTCAGCATATCGTTATAGGCGGAAATAATACCGATGTTGGGCGTTGAGGTTGCGGACAGCAGATCCTTGTCGGTTTGGGCGCATGCCGCCATGCCATGCGCGAGATTGCTGCACGACAATCCACCGCGTGAAGGGCCTTTGGTTGCTGCGCGGTGGGTGCGTGCGAGGTAGCTGGCGCGGGATTTGGCGCTTCGTTTTTTAATGCGTTCGCTGACGCGGGTTAGGACTGGGTTCATGGTTGGATTTCTGTTCAGGGCGCCCAGTAAACTTGTATCGGGGCACGATTTTGGGAAAGAAGGGCGGCCAGCGGGTAAGTGCAGTGTGCGGACTTCGCTGCTTCATAGACATCCCGTTTGTTGTTGCCGAACAACAGCAGCACAATGTTGTCGCTGTTGGACAATGCCGTGAGGGTTAAACTGACCCGGGGATAAGGGCTCGCAGCGGTGATTACCGGAATGCACAGCTGACGGTTGTCGAGACTCAGGCCGGAAGCGAGGTTTTCCGCATCCGGGAACAAGGAGGCAAAGTGTCCGTCTTCACCCATTCCCAGCAGCGAGGCAGCAAACGGCAGTTCCAGCTCCTGGAGGGCCAGGTCAATGGCCTCACAGCGCAAGCCAATGTCGATCTGGTCGTCATAAACCGGCAGCAGATGGGCCGTCGATGCGTTGTTTTGCAGTAGCTGGGTTCGCACCAGGTTTTCGTTGCTGTTGTTATCCTTTGCCGGCACCCAGCGTTCATCGCTCAACAGGATTCTAACGTCGGACCAGTCGAGATCGACCTCTGAGAGGTGGTTAAAACAATCGATCGGTGAGCTCCCGCCGCTTACTACCAGTGAGGCCTCCGCCCCCGTCTGCAGGCGCGCTTTCAGGGTATTGCCGATAAAGTCCGCCGCGGCCGTCGAGGCCTCTGCTCGGGTTTTGAAAAAGTGTTCTATCGTCGGTTCAGGCATTGGGATACCATGCGCGACCGTCGCGATCGAGTAATAGCGAAGACGCGCTGGGGCCCCAGGATCCGGCGATGTAGGGCTCTACCTTCTGATTGGTATTCTCCCAGCCATCGATAATACCGTCGATCCAGTTCCAGGCAGCCTCGACTTCATCACGGCGCATGAATAGCGCCGGGTTGCCCCGCAATACCTCCATCAGAAGACGTTCGTAGGCATCCGGGTAGCGGATCCCGAAGGTTTCCTCAAAACTCAAATCGAGCGCAACCGGACGCAGCTCAAACCCGCCCGGTCCGGGCTCTTTTGCCATCACCGACAATTTGACCCCCTCGTCAGGCTGGAGGCGGATCGTAAGCCGGTTTGGATTTACATTGTATTCCTGCTCGGCAAAAATCGAATGCGGAATATCCTGAAACTGGATAACAATTTCGGAATGTTTGCCCTGCAGTCGTTTCCCGGTGCGCAGGTAGAAAGGGACGTTCGACCAACGCCAGTTATCGATCTCAACCTTCAGGGCGACGAATGTTTCACACCTGCTGTCTTGATTACCAAGTTCGTCGAGATAGCCCGGCACCGTGCTTTGCCTGATTGCGCCGGATGTATATTGGCCGCGCACCGAGTTTGCACGCACCGTTTCAGCGTTAATTGGCCTCAAGGCACGCAGAACCTTGATTTTTTCATCACGTACCGCATCGTGGTGGAGGCTGGCCGGGGCCTCCATGGCGGTCAGGCAGACCAGTTGCAGCAGGTGGTTTTGGACCATGTCGCGTAATGCACCGATGCGATCGTAAAACTCGATGCGTCCGCCCACGCCGAGATCTTCAGCCACGGTAATCTGTACGTGATCGACGGCACCGCGTCGCCATAAGGGCTCGAACAACGAATTGGCAAAGCGCAGTGCGAGCAGGTTTTGTACGGTCTCTTTGCCCAGGTAATGGTCGATGCGGTAGATCTGGTTTTCACTGAAGCACTCTCCAACCGCATTGTTGATGTCCGATGCCGAGAGGAAATCCCGACCCAGCGGTTTTTCGAGGACAATACGGCTATTCCCGGTAATCAACCCATTCTGCTGCATACCCCGGGCAATAGTGCCAAAAAGCGTAGGTGCGGTAGCCAGGTAAGCCACCCTGATGCGGTCGTCTTTGCCGCTGAGCAGATCACACAGTGGTGTCCATTCATCCGGCGACACGAGGTCTGCCCGGGCGTACTCGATGCGGCTGCTGAAAGTTTTCCAGTGCTCGCCATCAAACTCACCCTGGGCAAGATTGCCGCGTAATGCCTTTTCAACCATATCGATGTAGCCATCCCTGGTGAGATCGCTGCGGCCGACGGCTATGATGCGACTACCTGCCATTATCTGGTTGTCACGGTCACGATGATAAAGCGCGGGCAACAGCTTGCGCATCGCAAGGTCGCCGGTGCCACCGAAGATGATGAGGTCGAAAATATCGACTGGGACTAGTTTGGCCATAGAAAAATCCAATTAATAAATGTAATATTGCTACATATTAGATAAATAGTCAATAAAAAGCTATAAAATAATCAAAAAATAATGTAATATTACTACATGCTAAAGCAAATCGAACATAAAATTCCTTCTTTAAGTCGTTCCGGACAACGGATCGCCAAGTGGGTCATCGACCATCCGAAGCAGGCGGCCGAGAGCACCCTGGCCGGCGTTGCCCGGGAGTGCGCTACCAGCGAACCCACCGTAATTCGATTCTGTCGGCAGCTTGGGCTGGACGGGTTCCGCGATTTTACCATTCGCATGACTGAGGCATTGAGCCAGCCAGTGGGTAACATCCATCGCGATGTGCGTGCAGATAATACTGCTGCAGATGCGGTTATCAAGGTTATGGATTCATCCATTGCTTCACTGGTTGAAATTCGTTCGCGGTTGTCATCCATGCCGGTTGACGAGGCGGTTGCCGCAATGGCGCTCACCAGGCAGATCTGCTTTGTCGGAATGGGGGCCTCCGGACATGTGGCAGGGGATGCCTGGCACAAGTTTTTTCGCCTCGGGATTCCCTGCAACAGCCTGACAGATTTGCCCAGCTTGCTTCAATTTTCCGCTATTGCCGAGCAGGGAGACGTATTCTTCGTGATTTCAAGCAGTGGCCAATGGCCGGAACAGATACGCGCGGCTGAACTCGTGCGATCCCGGGGCGGAACCATTATTGCTTTAACCAATCCGCAATCGGATCTCGCTGCAGTTGCGGATATCCTGTTTGCCTCTAACGATTTTGAGGACACCAGTGTGTATACGCCGATGAGTTCCCGGCTGGCGCAACTCGCACTACTTGATGCTCTGCAGGTTTCCCTCGCACTTGTCCTTGGCGAGAGTGCAGTGGAGAGGCTAAGCAATACTAAAACGGCCTTGCTGCAGGATACGGTACGCCCATTGAAGGAGTACTGAGTATACCGGGTGAAAATATTGTGCAGGCTTTACGGCATTTTTGCCCGGCTTTGGCACAAAAAAAAACATGTTACCCGGAAGTTTCCCTTCCAGTCATAGTTAAAAGAACCCTTGAACTATCTACAAGACAATATTCTGATTCGAATCAGGCCGATTCTGCTGTCAATTTTTGCCGTTGCCATCAGTCAGAATCTGTTTTACGTGATGTTGCCGATACGCCTGAAGGAAGGAGGCTATGTTTCCGCCGATATCGGTCTGGCGATGAGTATGTTTTATATAGGCGCTATTCTGGCCGGGTTATTCGGCTCCAGGTCGATTCTGCGCGCAGGGCATATCCGTGCTTTTGCCACTATGGCGGCCACCCTGGCAATCATTGCGGTAGTGCACAGCTATATCAATAATTTCTGGGTCACCGCCTTGCTGCGCATGTTGGCCGGGTTTTGTTTTGTCACCAATTTCATCACTTTGGAAAGCTGGTTAAATGTTTTAAGTAATCAGAGTAACCGGGGGAAGATCTTTAGTATTTATCAGATTTGTTTTGCCCTGGGTTTTGGCTCTGCCCCTTTTCTGCTGAATCTATCGAATGAGCATGATCCTCGTCTGTTTGGGCTGATCAGCGTCTTCTTTTGTGTCGCCTTGATTGTGATGTCAATGAGTCGTCTGCCCATGCCGGAATTGCCGGCAAAGACAAGGGCCATGTCACTCAGGAGATTATGGCGATACAGTCCTTCCGGCACCCTGTCCTGCTTCAGTGCAGGATTGATTAATGCCGCCAGTGTGACATTGATTTCCTTATACGCCTATGACCACGGGATCAGTGGGATCTGGTTGTCACTGGTGTTGGGGTCTTACCAATTGGGCGGATTATTGACCCAATATCCGGTGGGATGGCTGGCGGACCGGTTTGATAAACGATCGGTAGCAGCGGGTCTGATGACAATGGGGGTTTGTAGCAATTTGTTGATTGTTGCAGAAAACTTCTTGCCGATACCAATAGAGATGCTGGTCGTTTTTTTTCTTGTATCCGGAGGATCGGGTGTCGCCTTATTTCCACTCTCGGTGACCCAGGTATTCGACAATATTGACCTGAAAGAGGCCATGTCTGTGACCAGTACGTTGCAGATATTGCAGGGCAGCGGGGGGGTTTTGGGCCCAATTATCGCCGGCTACGTGATGAGCCGGTTCGACAGTATATGGCTCTACTACTATCTGATCGTCATCCACCTGCTCGTAGCCGGTTTTCTGCTGGTGCGAAAGTTCTTCTTTCGCACAGAGGTTCCCGAACCGGCATCCAGTTTGCAGATCAGCCTGCAGGGGACATCAATCGGTTCCTCGGTTAATGATCTCAAGGTCAATTACAACCTGACCGAGATTGGTGATCCGGAACTGAAACTTCTTTTGGTGGCTCTGGGTCAACAGCCCAAAGACCCGGGTATTCTCATCACTACCGCTTTGGAAAGCTCATCCCTTAAACCCCGGGATGTTGCTATTCATCTGGTATTGGGATTCCCCAAACATTCCGGCGAATTGATCAGGCATCTTGTGGACTCATTCCCTGATGATCGTCTGGCCATAGCCCACTCACTTTATGACCTGTTGATTCTGCGCAAGGAACGGATAAACGCGATGCTGCACAAAGCATTGACCAGTGGAGCACAGGATTTTGAGCGTAATGAAATTGATTCCCTGATCCAGCGCTTGACCCGGGAGGTGGATAGCGTTGAACAGGCTGCGTAACAAAGTAAATTTCGGTAGATTTTCTATTCGCTTCGCAGCGTCTGACCACCCTCTTGCTGATCAACAGGCAGGGTTGAACGCTCTTCCGGATGTCCTGGATCCGGTCAACAAAATTGACTCCAATAGATTAAGTTGCACTTAGCGCCTTGTGTGGTGACTCGCGTACGGGCAAATGGATGATCGCAGAAAATCCACTCACGCCAATACCCACCCACCACACTACACTGTAGGAGTGATAGAGATCATACATCACGCCGCCAAGCCAGACGCCGAGAAAAGAACCCAACTGATGGGAAAAGAAAACAATCCCATACAGTGTTCCCATGTAGCGCAGACCATAGATATGGGCGATCAAACCAGAGGTCAATGGTACCGTGGCCAGCCACAACCCTCCCATGACCAATGAAAACAGTATGACAGTGGCAGGGGTGATGGGTGTCAGGATAAAGGCTGCAGCGGCAAGGGTTCGGAGAGTGTAGATTCCGGCCAATAGGTATTTCTTGGGAAAATAGTGGCCAAGTGCGCCCGCGGCAATGGTCCCGAAAATGTTGGTAAACCCAATGAGCGCTATTGAGGCCGCACCCAAGGCAGTCGTTGAGGTAATGCCGACAGAGCGGATCACACTATTGCCGGGGATGGTGCTGCACATTTCAGCCACAAAGGCCGGAAAATGGGCGGTGATAAAGGCCAGTTGGAATCCGCAGGAAAAGAAGCCGAGAAAGATCATGGAGTAGGTCGGGTCCTTGATGGCCAGAAGCAGGGATTCACCCATGGATTCTCGTAATTCCTCTCGATTGCCGGTTTGGTCCTTGCCCAGCATCGGTAATACCAGCAGGACGGCAATAATCGATCCGGCAAAGATAATGAATACGTTTGACCAGGGCATGATTCGCAGCAACAGGTCAGCAACAGGGGGGCCTACAATCTGTCCTGCTGAACCCGCAGCCGTGGCAATCCCCAGTGCGAGCGAGCGGTTTCGATCAGAAGCGCTTCTGCCCACAACCGCAAGGATGACGCCAAAACCGGTACCGGCAATTCCAAAACCGACTAAAAGTTCCAGCGTCTGGTGGACCAGTGGAGAGGTCGCGATACTCGAAAGCACCAACCCCAATGCATAGACAAGAGAGCCAAGAATGATCGCTTTTTTATCACCGAATTTTTCTGCAATAGCGCCAAAGATCGGCTGACCAATACCCCAGGCGAGGTTCTGTATGGCGATGGCCATTGAAAATTCAGAACGCAGCCAGCCGAACTGGTCAGCGATTGGAATCTGGAAAAGGCCAAAACTGGACCGTATCGCAAAACTGACCATCACAATCAGGCAGCCTGCAATCAGTATGGGTGTAAGAAGCCCTTCGGATTGATTTCCTTTCATTAATATACGGGTCTATTCTGAAAGTGAGTTAAAAATCAAAATCAGGGATAGAAAAATTGCTTGTGGCCGATGCGGCGCCCGGCGCCGTCGGCAGGAGAAGAACCCTGCTGCCTCTTTTACATCATCCCTGGTCGTTGTAATCGCCATTTCACCCCTCTTTCGGCAGGCTTTGTCGCAAAACTTATAGCAGACGAGAAAACCAATAACAATATTATGTTTGATATGGTGACTTGAATGCCAATTACAACATTCACGATAGGGAAAATACCTCGGGCAGGGCGGAGCAGCCATCCCTGATGGAAGGAATCTCAGCAAACACCAACCCATCGTTAAAGGTTATTTTGATCACCAACCCTATTGCGATGTGGTTGTCCTCTCAGCCCTTTCTGACGCGTCTGTAGATGAGTGCAACAAGTCCTGCTATGACAAATACCAGCAGGTAGTCAATGACTGGAATTCGCAAAACTTCGTTGAGCTGCTGCCAGCCTCTTGCAGAATAGACCAAGACCAAACCGGCAACGAACAATGAGGCGATAAACCAGCGAACCATCCGGGACAACCCCAGTCCGTGCATTTGGGTCACAATAAACATCATCAAAAAGCCAAACAGAAACATCGTCCAAAATTCTTGTCCGGCAATAAGAGCAACAACAACGCCATGGAACAGTACGAGCACTTCCAGGCATAAGGTCCACCAGCGGTTAGTGTGTACTCGGGTGAATATAAAGCCGGCCTGTATCATGAGCAGAAAGGTGTAAAAGAACCCGAACAAATGGCCCCAGGTGGTTTCCATGGGGTGAAACCAATAGGTGTACACTATTGCCCAGGAAAAATAATACCCATGGTAACGAATCAAGAAGGGGCGAATGCCGACAAACATCTTGCCGCCACCGCCAAAAAACAGACCTCTTCTTGGCGCTTCAATAATCAACACTATCACCAGCAACAGAATGACAGAGGCTTGTGAAGAGAAGACAGAAACATTCTGCGCCAAACCGTCATACCAAACAGCAGTCTGAACAAAATGAAGCAGTGCAAATACAGCTGTTCCGCCTAAAGCGATCCAGTTGACAGGATGCATGCTTCTCCTGTCCTGCAGTTGGGCACGGTTTTTTTGAGCCCAGGCAATGACGCCCCAGATAAAGAGTTGATGGGCAACATAGCCTGCCCAGGCGCTGAGTTGGGAGGCGAAGTTCGGATCCGGCCTTTTCCAGTAGTACCAGGCAGCGCCCTGGTCCGGCAAAAGAGCAACTTGCCGAAGCAGAGGATCCAGCAGCACAATACTTGCAGTCGCAAGAACTGCAAGAATGATTGAAAATGTCCAGGCTTTATTCATCACTGCAAACTCTTTATCTTGTCAAAGATAAAATGGACTTGGTTGTTTTTATACTGGCCTGGGTTCCAGAGTTGATCTTCTGCTGTTCCCGCCGCAAGTAGATATTGTCCTTTGTTACTGGTGGTAGACTTTACTGAAATAAGAGCTAGATTCCAAGACCTTGCACTCCTGACGGAATCAGTAAAGTAAATCATAACCCAGTACAGGCGTCTCTTTGTTGCGACGTGTCATTCGAGACACTCCGATTCGATTTTTGCCACTACTTTGCCACAATTTCTCCACTCCGAATTCATCATGCCCGTGTAATCTCTGATTTGATCGAGATCAACAAGGGGGGTTAATACAATGATTGGTGCCATTGCCGGCGATATTGTCGGTTCCATCTATGAGTGGGCGAATATCAAGACCAAGGAGTTCGAGCTCTTCAGCCCGGAGGCCTTTTTTACCGATGACAGTGTTCTCACTGTCGCCCTCGCCGATTCCATCCTCAACGATGCCGACTACGGGGCGGTGATGAAGAGCTACTACTTCCGCTATCCCAATTCAGGCTATGGGGGCTCCTTCCACCAGTGGGCGCAATCCGATCAGGACTCTCCCTACAACAGCTGGGGCAATGGCTCCGCGATGCGCACCAGCCCGGTGGGCTATGTCTGCAGCAGCCTTGAAGACACCCTCAACCAGGCAAAGCATTACGCCTCCTTCACCCACAACCACCCCGAGGGGGTCAAGGGCGCCCAGGCCACAGCTGCCGCCATCTACCTGGCAAGGACGGGAGAGCCCAAGGAGGGGATCAGGAAGTACCTCACCACCACCTTCGATTATGACCTCACCCAGACGCTGGATGAGATCAGGCCGCACTACACCTTTGATGTCTCCTGCCAGGGGACAGTTCCCCCGGCCATTGTGGCCTTTCTTGAATCAGACAGCTTTGAGGACGCCGTCCGCAACGCCATCTCACTGGGGGGCGACAGCGACACCCTGGCCTGCATCACCGGCGGTATTGCCGAAGCCTTCTATGGCGGGGTGACCGATCGGGTCTACAACAACGTCATGAACCGGCTGGACCGGGAGCTGAAAGAGGTAGTTGCGGAGTTTCAGGGGAAATATATGTTGCAGTGATCAGATGGGGAGAAGAGGCCGTTCACACCGGTCCACATGGGGCCGGGGCTGCTGATCAAGTCATTTCATAAGACTTTACCCATACCGCTTTCTTCAAATTGATGTTGTTAAGATAAGGGCGCCCTTGGTGTGTTGGCCCCAAGGGCACCCCGGTTGTCTACTTATTCGGTTCCGTATTGGTGAGCGGTTTACTCCTGGTCAAAAGAGAACCCGACCACCCGACATTGTGAAGCTTGTGATGGGGGTCGTCCCATGATCCCAGCATTCTGAAGATAATCCCATCCGTATCTTTCGGTAGTCCAGTTGACGGGTCTCTGTCCATTCCTATCCCTACTTTGGTAGAACCAGGCTTTGTTGACGATATAATCGCCAATAGAGTCAAATAAACAATCATAGCTAATACAAACCACAAGTTTAGTCATAAATTATGAATATTGCGCTCTATTCTTTAGTGTTATTTTGTTGGGGGACTTCATGGCTTGCAATCACCTTCCAGTTAGGCGAAGTCGCACCGCAGGTATCTATCGCATGGCGTTTTTTGATTGCTTCTTTGGTATTATTTAGCTGGTGTTTTATTCGAGGTATTAACCTATCTTTTCCGTGGCGTAGACATCTCAACTTTATTGTATTGGGTATTTTTCTATTTTGCGTTAATTATATTTGTGCCTACTTTGGAAGCTTTTATCTGGCCTCCGGCATGGTGGCCCTTATTTTTTCAACCCTGACATTGTTTACAGTTTTTAATGGCTTTATCTTTTTCAGGTATCCGATCAGGTGGACTATACTGATAGGCGGGATAGTTGGAATTGCCGGATTGTCTATCATATTTTCCAATGAAATTAGAGCTACCGTGTGGTCATTAGAGTCTGGGGTGGTTAAAGGCTTTATTTGGGTTCTGCTGGCGACTTTTTTTGCCTCAATAGGTATGTTGTTATCGGGAGAGATGCAGGCAAAAAAAATGCCGTTGGTTCAAAGTAATGCATATAGTATGCTTTATGGCGCACTTCTTATAGTTGCCTATATAGGAATTGGTGACATTAAATTCGGTTTTGATATCAGCTATAGCTATGTTGTTTCCTTGATATATTTAGCCCTAATCGCTTCGGTATTGGGTTTCGGCTCATATCTTAAGCTGGTAGGGAATATTGGAGCCGACAAGGCTTCTTATGTAAATATTTTTACTCCAGTTATTGCCTTGCTGTTGTCAACTTTATTTGAGGATTATCAATGGAGTTGGGTAGGTTTGGTTGGAGTTGTGCTGATTATTATTGGCAATATATTGGTTCTTTTTGCGAAAACAAAAACAGTGGCTAGAGATTAGCATTTTATAAAGCTAGTCATCTTTATTGTCATCTAGCACTTTATTATTCATTTCATTTTCTATTTCATCCATCATCGTGATGGCGGTTAGGGATGACAGGAGTGATGTGAAACAGACAACGACAGGGTTTCGGGTCCATTGATGGTACAATCCCTCACCTCTGCCAAAAGCAAATTCCTATCCCTCGCCGGTTGAGTACGATCACTACGCGGACTTCATGCAGGAAATTTGATGGCAAACCGCAGGACAATGAAACGGAACCTACGGCGCGCCCAGGAAAGACGGGAGAAACCATGACAAACAAAAACAAAGTCGAATGCTTCTACTTTTCACAGGAAGACTTCCTTCAAGCAGGGTGTCTGGATATGCGGATGGCAATGAGCACGGCAGAAACTGCCATGCTTGCCTTTGAGGCCAATAAGATCATTTTCCCTGACAAGATTGTTCAGATTTTCAACGATGATACCCAGGATCGTATCAACTGCCTGCCTGCGACGCTTCTGTCCGAAAAAATATGCGGTGTCAAATGGGTATCAGTATTCCCTTCCAATCCCATCAAATACGGTGTCCAGAATCTTTCAGCCGTTATAATACTATCCGAGATAGAGAGGGGTTTTCCCATCGCTTTCATGGAAGGGACCATTTGCTCGAATATGCGTGTGGGCGCGATTGGAGGCATTGCCGCAAAGCATTTTGCAAGACAGGATTCCAGGAGTGTCGCTTTCATAGGGACGGGAGAGCAGGCCAAGATGCATCTAATCGCTTTAAAAGCCGCAGTTCCTGCAATTGAGGAGTGCCGACTCTCTGCGAAGTATGACCATGAAGAAAAACAGTTCATAGATGAGATGGGACCCCTTTTTCCGGACATCCGTTTTTCTGCTACCAAAACGAATATGCAGAAAGCCATCGAGGGAGCGGATATCATTGTTACTGCCACCAGTGCGCAAGCACCTCTTCTTAAGGCGGAATGGATGAAGCCTGGAACATTCTACAGCCATGTCGGCGGCTGGGAAGACGAATACGACGTTGCAAGACTATGTGAAAAGATTGTGTGCGACGATTGGGAAACCGTGAAGCATAGAACTCAAACCCTTAGTCGGATGTACAAAGACGGTGACCTGAAAGACGAGGACATTTACGCGGATTTAAACGAAGTCGTTACAGGCGAGAAGGTCGGAAGGGAGACAGCCGAGGAACGGGTCTACTTTAATGCGGTTGGTATGGCTTATATAGATGTGGCTATCGCACACGCGATGTACCAAAGGGCAAGAGAAGCAGGAAAAGGAAAGAAGTTCAGCATCCAAGAGGACATGGTTTTCCAGCATAAGAAAATAGCGGATTTAGTTCGGGTTTAAGCCAGTCCCCTCGTTAATAGAAACCCTATATCCTGTTTGTGCAGACCTTCGGTGATCTGGTGACCTTTCATCCCCATATCCATGCCCTGGTAGCGGACGGGGTATTTGTTGAATCTGGGACGTTCCGGGTTCTGCCGCCGATACCAACAGTCTTGCTGGCAGAACCGTTGCGCCATGCAGTACTGGATTACCTGGTTGAAGACGAAGCCATCACCGAGGAGTTTGCCCACCGGCTCCTTTCCTGGAAGCACTCAGGATTTTCTGTTGATAACACAGTCGGTGTTGGTGCCAACGATCCGCAAGGCCGCCGCCAGCTGGCCCGCTATATGATCC
>Ga0208896_1000684_pt1 | contig 17960 bp, 14 predicted proteins | sample ETNtaG_27_FD_185778 | JGI IMG/M metagenome (GOLD analysis project Ga0208896, IMG submission 185778) | Marine microbial and viral communities from oxygen minimum zone, Eastern Pacific Ocean - ETNP201406SV63 (SPAdes) (version 2) | ecosystem: Environmental > Aquatic > Marine > Oceanic ... | reverse complement strand
ATAAAGCCTGAAACAATAGGCCAAGCGAGTAGAATTCAGGGTGTAACCCCGGCATCTGTTTCCATACTTTTAGTATATTTAAAAACCTATAAAGCTTCCTCGTGATTAAAGAGCAACAGGTGCTCTGCGAGGGTGCTGAGTTAATGCAAATTAGTCTTTCCGATAAGCAGATAAGTCGGCTACTAAACTACCTATCTCTTATTTTAAAATGGAATAGGACATATAATCTAAGCGCAATTCGTAATCCGATAGAATCTGTAAAAAAGCATTTGCTCGATAGTCTTTCTATAATCCCTTATCTAAAATCAGGGCGATTACTTGATGTCGGCTCTGGTGCAGGTCTGCCGGGTATTGTTATCTCGATTATGTTGCCCGAAATTGAAGTGAGTGTCCTAGACAGTGTTGGAAAGAAGTGCCGATTTATGCAAGTAGTAAAAACCGAGTTAGAACTTAAGAACTTGACGATTATTAATAGCAGAGTAGAATCTTTTGAAAAAAATAAGTATTACAATCAAATTACATCACGTGCCTTTGCAGGAGTAAATAAAACAATCCGGCTAACCGAGCATTTACTTGCAGATAATGGCATCTATTTGTTAATGAAAGGAGACTATATTAAGGAAAAAGAGATTGAAAAACTTAATGTAACTATTCATCCATTAAGTGTGCCATTTATTGCTGAGAAGCGTTCAGTTTTAGAAATTAAGATATAATTTATCTATGCAAATTGTTGACTCTCATTGCCATATTGATCGTGTTGATTTAGAAGAATTTGGCGGTAGTGTAGAATCTATGCTGTCCCATGCAAAAGAATTATCGGTTAATAAATTCTTATGTGTTTGTATAGACTTGGAACATTTTGATCAGGTCCACAATCTAGCACTACAACATTCAAATATTTATGCATCTGTTGGAGTTCATCCTACAGAGATTATCAGTAAAGAGCCTAGTGTTGAAAAACTCTTAGAATTATCTTCAAGTGAAAGAGTGATAGCAATCGGCGAAACTGGACTAGACTATTTTCGCGTAAAAAAAGATGAGGCAGATTGGCAGAGAGATAGATTTCGCCGTCATATTAGAGCTTCAAATAAGTCAGAGAAACCACTCATCATTCATATGAGAGAATCCAAAGAGGACATTATTGATATTTTGCAAAAAGAGAACGCACAATCAGGTGTTATGCATTGCTTTGCTGAGGATTGGGAGACAGCAAAGGCGGCGTTAGATTTAGGCTTTTATATTTCTTTCTCTGGTATTTTGACTTTTAACAATGCGAATGATTTGCGTGAAATCGCAAAAAAGGTTCCTGCTGATAGGCTTTTAGTGGAAACGGACTCACCATATCTAACCCCGGCGCCATATCGCGGCAAACCCAATAGTCCAGCCTATACTTATTATGTTGCAGAGAAACTGGCCGAGGTTCGTAATACTTCGATTGATGAAATTGCAGAAGTAACTACAACAAATTTTAACAATTTATTTTTCCCATAAAAAGTGACTATGAATGTATCCACTAGACTTGTAACTGTTGACGAATTTTCGATAGGACAGCGTTTAGATAACTACCTCTTAAAGAAACTCAAGGGTGTGCCTAGACCGCATATTTATCGTATTATTCGTAAGGGTGAAGTGAGAGTTAACAAAGGACGTAAAAAAGCAGAATACAAACTCCAGTCAAATGATGTAGTACGTATACCACCGATTAAATTAGCTGCTGAAAAATCAATAAAATATTCAATAAACTTTATCGATTTATTAAGTAAGAGTGTGTTGTATGAAGACGAAGGTTTAATGATTATTAATAAACAAAATGGCGTTGCTGTGCATAGTGGTAGTGGTGTAAATGTTGGAGTGATTGAGGCATTGAAAGATAAATATAATCAACCAATTGAGTTAGTTCATCGGCTTGACCGTGCGACCTCTGGTTGTCTAATGCTGGCTAAAAAACGGTCTGTTCTCAAAGACTTACATCAACAACTAGTTAAACATCAGATGGAAAAACGATATATAGCATTTGTAAAAAATTCTTGGAGTAAAAAATACCATACAATCGATGCGCCGATTTTTCAAAACTCTAGGTACGGTGTGGTTGATGTTAAAGGAAAGGAGTCAATTAGTATTTTTCACCCAATTAAAAATTTTCAAGACAAAGATTACAGTGCATCACTAGTCGAGGTTGAAATTAAAACTGGCCGAACCCATCAAATTCGAGTGCATGCAAAATATGCAGACCATCCAATTGCACAGGACGATAAATATGGTGACCATTTGTTTGATAAGGCGATGAAGAAAAAAGGGTTGAATCGACTATTTTTGCATGCCAACTCGCTTACTTTTACAAATCCTACGACAAACGAAATCCAAAAAGTAGTTGCACCACTGCCAGTCGAACTTGAGGATTTTTTAAACAAGTTATGAATGTCTATTTCCGTTTAATGCGTTTTAATAAACCGATTGGTATATATCTACTTTTATGGCCAACATATTGGGCGCTATTTTTGAGTGCCGGAGGTTGGCCCGATATTGATTTATTAATCATATTCACTTTTGGGGTAATTATTACGCGTAGTGCAGGCTGTGTAATTAACGATTATGCTGATCGCGAGATTGATAAACATATTACTAGAACTCGTGATAGACCTATCACTACAGGGGAAATTAGCCCGAAAGCAGCCTTACTGTTATTTATTGCTTTAGGATTAATAGCTTTCGCTTTGGTACTACTAACTAATACATTAACCATCAAGATCTCATTTATTGCAATAGCTCTCGCTGTTTTATATCCTTATACTAAGCGTTGGACAAACCTACCACAGTTAATTTTGGGCTTAGCATTTGCGATGAGTGTGCCTATGGCATTTAGCGCTCAAACCGGTACTGTGCCAGCATCAGCTGGGTGGATTTTTCTGGCAACTATACTCTGGACGCTGATTTACGATACCCTTTACGCAATGGCTGATAGAGAAGAAGACCTCAAAATAGGAGTTAAATCAACAGCGATTTTGTTTGCAAAATACGACCAAATTTTCATCACTTTACTGCAAATTTTATTAATCATAGTGTTTATAAAAATTGGAAATTTATTCGATTTAGGGGCGTTTTATGATATTTCTTTAATAATTATTTTAATTTTTATGATTTATCATCATTTATTAATTAAAAAGGGTAAAAAATCGGACTATTTTAAAGCCTTCATTAACAACCATTACATTGGTATGGCGCTATTCTCAGGTATTTTTCTCTCGACAGTTGTTTAGAGTTTATTTCTGTTGTTTTATTGCAACAATTACGATATTTTTTTGCATAATTTCTTCTATTTCTAGTGTTTTTCCCTCAAAAAAACTTGACATGCTGATTTTGGTACTATAAAAAGTGCACCAATCAACAAATATGTTGGTTGTCTTTTATAACTTAATGGAGAGATGTTATGTTAATGGATAATGTGACTGGATGGATTAGAAAGTTGACTGAAGCAGGTGTAGCTGCGATCGCACTTGCAGTAGTTGTACAAGTAATCTTTGGTTCGGGTGCTGCATTCCTTCCGGGGGATGTAATTGCGACCTTAACTGGTATTATTAGTTCGCTTGGCGGTGCCGGCTTAGTCGGTTTACTTGCAGCGGCCTTGTTATACAAGATCTTTACACGTTAAAAAGTAACAAGTAACATATTAACTTAATAAAAGACCCGTCGAAAGACGGGTTTTTTTTATGCTTAACTTTACTATTTTGTATTAATTTTCTTACTAATTAACTTGACACAATGTTTTTGGTACTATAAAAAGTGCATCAATCAACAAATATGTTGGTTGTCTTTTACCTCTAGAGGAGAAATGTTATGCTTATGGATAATATAATTGGATGGATCAAAAAGTTAACTGAAGCAGGTGTTGCAGTGATTGCTCTTGCAGTAGTTGTACAGATAATATTTGGTGCTGATGCTGCGTTCCTTCCTGGTGACATTCTTGGCAGCCTAACTGGAATAATTACGTCGCTTGGTGGCGCCAACTTGGTTGGTTTAGTTGCTGCGGGATTAATCTACAAGATATTTACACGTTAAAAGTAACATATAAAACTAAAAAAGACCCGCTGAGAGGCGGGTTTTTTATGTCTATCAGTCAATTATGACTGTATAGTAAATCTCTAGATTCCTCTTAAAAGTTCGTTAATCCCTACTTTAGATCTTGTTTTTGCATCAACCTGCTTGACTATTACTGCACAGTATAAAGAATAACTACCATCCTTTGAAGGTAGGTTGCCTGATACAACCACAGAACCTGCCGGAATTCGCCCAAAAGTAACTTCCCCAGTTTCACGATTGAAGATTTTAGTCGATTGTCCAATATAGACGCCCATTGATATGACTGAATTCTCTTCAACAATCACTCCTTCGACAACTTCAGAGCGGGCTCCAATAAAGCAATTGTCTTCAATAATCGTAGGATTGGCTTGCAATGGTTCCAGAACACCTCCAATACCAACACCTCCAGAAAGATGAACATTTTTACCTATCTGGGCACAAGATCCTACAGTAGCCCAAGTGTCAACCATTGTTCCAGAGTCAACATATGCGCCAATATTGACAAAAGATGGCATTAAAACCGTATCTTGAGCTATAAATGAGCCACGTCTTGCGGTTGCAGGTGGGACAACTCGAACCCCGTTAGATTGAAACTCTTCCAGGGTGGTATTTATAAATTTAGAGGGCACTTTATCAAAGTATTGAGTGTATCCGCCTGCCATAGTTTCGTTTTCATCCAACCTAAAAGACAGAAGGACTGCCTTTTTCAGCCACTCATTAACTTGCCAGTTCCCAATAGATTTTTGTTCAGCGACCCTTGCTCTTCCTGAATCAAGCAGATTTATAGTCTCTGCAACAGCTTCCTTTATTTCACTATTTGCCGATTCTGGGGTTAGGTGAGCTCGATCTTCGAAAGCAGACTCTATAATTTCTTTCATAATAATATGGGAACAGAAAAAAAGAGACAGATTATATCAGCAAGAGTGTATTCTGTTGGCACTTAATGCTTATGTTGGTGGTTGTGATGGTGCTCGTATGTGGTCATTAGTTCATTTATTTGGTCAGCAAATAAGTCATTAAATTGCTCATCATTTAGAATTGACTCGGGGTGTCCTTGGCAACAAATATGATGATATAGACATAGCACTTGAGTTGACTCCTTCATTACTCTATGAAGATCATGAGATACCATAAGGACGGCACAATTATTTTTTTGGTGGATATCTTGGATTAATTTGTATAGTTGCATTTGTCCATCAATATCTAAATTTTGTGCAGGCTCATCGAGGATAAGGACATTAGGTTTATTTAGTAGTGCTCTTGCCAGTAGAACTTTTTGTAATTCACCTCCAGAAAGTTTCTTTAGGGGAGAATCAAGGAGGCCCGCTATACCTGTTATCTCAATTATTTCATTTGTTAAAGCTGTTTCGACTTTTTGATTAAGGGATAAAAAATCAATTACAGATATGGGAATAAAAGGATTCGGAGAGAATGTTTGCGGGGTATAGCCAAGACGGATATTTTTGCTGTATTTAACTTTTCCACTATCTTGATGAATTAGTCCTAGGAGAATCTTAATGAGTGAACTTTTGCCGGCGCCATTTGGACCAATCAAAGTAATAAACTCACCTTGGTGCAACTTAAAACTAACACTGTCCAAGATGTTTTTACCTTGATGATTAAGTGAGATATTGTCCGCAGTAATTAGTGTTTCAGGCATAATTCTATTTTAACTAACATTGATAATCAGGACTAATAATATACACTCTGAGAGAGGCTTTTATTGGAGAGTTAGGTTTAATAATAGTTAAGATTATAGGTAAAATTATCTTATGTCTCAACAACTAATTTTAGTCGACGGTACTGCGTACCTATTTCGATCCTACTTCTCGACGTTGTCATCAAATTTAAGTAATGAAAGCGGGTTTCCTACAGGCGCTATATTTGGTGTAATTAATTCAATTAAGCATCTACAACGAAAATATCCCGACGATAAAATTATTATGATATTTGATGCAAAAGGGTCAAATTTTCGACATGATATGTATTCACAATACAAAGAGAACAGGAAGCCCGCGGATGAAGATCTGATTATGCAAATTGAACCGCTCTATAAAATTATTCGGGCGATGGGTTTTCATTTTCTTTGTATAAAAGATGTTGAAGCGGACGATGTTATTGCGACAATAAGTAAACTTGCTGAGGAGAGAGATTGTAAAGCCATAATTGCAAGTAGCGATAAGGATCTCTATCAACTTGTTAATGAGAATATTAACCAACTTGACATGAAAGGCAAACTTTATGATGCTGAGAAAGTAGAGGAAAAAATGGGCGTTAAGCCCCACCAAATTAGAGATTTACTGGCACTTACCGGTGATTCTTCTGACAACATACCTGGTGTGCCTGGTGTTGGGCCAAAAACTGCTTCTAAGTGGTTGCAATTGTATGGAGATATCGACGGAGTAAAGGCTAATGCAGACTACATACCGGGCAAGATTGGCGAAAAATTACGTAGCTCATTTGAGGTAATTGATCTCTCCTATCAATTAGTAAAACTTAAATTTGATGTCGATTTGACTTCAGATGTTTTTCAAGAAGAACCAGGCGAAGATAAGCAGGAGTTAGCCTCTCTTTTTACTCAATATGGCTTCTCCAATTGGTTAAGACAGCTAGGCGAGATTAACAAAGGAGTGCCTAAACAAGAATCAAGAGAAATTCAGATTGTTGAGAGTGAACATAAAACAGCCCCATTTAATATTAAAGACTATTCGCAAAGTTTAATTCTCAAAAAGAGTGACTTCGAGGGTCTTGTAAAAGAATTATCGGAAAGTAACAGTTTTGTTTTTGATTTGGAAACAAACAGTCTTGATTATATGAATGCAGATATTGTCGGATTGGTTTTTTTGCTGGGAATGAGAAGTTACTATGTTCCAGTTGGACATGATTATTTAGATGCACCAGAGCAGTTATCGAGACAATTAGTTTTAGATGCTTTAAAACCAATCTTGGAAAATAGTGAGATTGGTAAGATTGGGCAAAACTTAAAATATGATGCCCATATTCTAGCCAATATAAGTATCAATTTATGCGGCATAGTTGACGACACCATGTTAAAGTCTTATTGTCTAAATTCTGTAGCAACGCGTCATAATATGGATGATTTGTCAGAATATTATCTTGGTCACAAGACAATTCATTATGTTGATGTTGCAGGTAGTGGCAAAAAGCAATTGACATTTAATCAAGTAAATCTTAACGAAGCTACTCCCTATGCTTGTGAAGATGTTATTGTTACGTATGAATTAAACAAGGTACTACAAGAAAGGCTTGAAAAATATCCCAAATTAGTTGCACTGTATCAAAACTTAGAATTACCTCTTGTCAAGACAATGGTGAAATTAGAGCGTAATGGCGCCCTTGTGAATGTAAATTCATTATTCAAACAGCAATTTCAAATAAAATCTGAAATGGAAAAAATTCAGGCTCAGGCTTTTGAACTGGCTGGAGACGTATTTAATCTTGACTCGCCTAAGCAAATTCAGCAAATTTTGTTTAGTGAGGAGGGGTTAGGGCTTGAACCAAAAAAAACAACGGCAAAGGGGCAACCCTCAACCAATGAGGAGGCACTCAAGTCGCTCGATCATCCTCTGGTACATTTGATTATGTCATATCGCACATTGACCAAACTTAATTCTACTTATCTTGAAACCTTGCCAAAACAAATTAATAGTCAAACAGGCCGTTTACATACATCTTATCATCAGGCTGTTACAGCCACAGGTAGATTGTCTTCTTCAAAACCTAATTTTCAAAATATCCCAATTCGCACAAAAGAGGGTGCGCGCATCAGGTCAGCCTTTGTAGCAGGACCAGAAAATGTGATTGTTGCAGCTGATTATTCACAAATTGAGTTAAGAATTATGGCTCATATTTCTGGAGACAAAAGTCTCCTTAGAGCTTTTAATGATAATGTTGATGTGCATCTTGCTACGGCCTCACAAGTCTTTGGAGTAAAGTTATCGGATGTTACTAAAGACCAGCGGCGCAAAGCAAAGGCAATTAATTTTGGCTTAATCTATGGAATGAGTGCGTTTGGATTGGCAAAACAAATTGATGTTTCTAGGACCGAAGCTAAGAACTATATTGAGGACTACTTTAATAATTATCCTGGTGTTTTGGAATATATGAATAATACAAAAGAGAAAGCAAAGTCTCAAGGCTTCGTAGAGACAATTTTAGGCAGAAGGTTATATTTACCTCAACTGAATTCGAAGAATAAAATGCAACAGCAGCATGCACTCAGAACTGCAATCAATGCACCAATGCAAGGCACATCGGCAGATATTATTAAGAGGGCAATGTTGACAATACAAGAATGGATTGATAGCGAAAAAAATAATGTCAAAATGATTATGCAGGTACACGATGAATTAGTATTCGAAATGTCTGCTGATAAAGCACAAAATTATGCCCAAAAAATCTGCCTAATGATGGAGGAAGCAGCAACACTTAGCGCCCCATTGATTGTTGATATAGGGATTGGTGATAACTGGCAAGAGGCACACTAGATGATGAAGTTCTTGTTGAATTGATTCAGTTTTTATATATTGCTTCATATATAGAATCTATAGATAAACTAAAATATCAACTATATTTATTCATACCTACTAGTTAACCATGAAAGAGAAGTTGCAGAATTTACTAAATCAAAGTCTTTCCTCCCTAGTTGTTAACGGTACTATTAGTGCATTACCCGCTAAAATTCGTATAGATCATACGAAAGATCAAAAACACGGTGACTATGCAACGAATGTCGCACTCATCCTTGGTAAACAAAATAAATGCTCTCCAAAAGAACTTGCCAAAGTCATTATCGAACAGTTAGATGAATCTGAATTTATTGAAAAAATGGAGATAGCTGGTCCAGGATTTATTAATTTTTTCCTTTCAGAGAAGTCCAATATCGAGGTTGTTGGTGAAATTATCAGTCAAGTTGATTCTTATGGTGGTTCAAATGTCGGCGAGGGTCAGAGAGTGCTTTTGGAGTTTGTGTCTGCAAATCCAACAGGACCATTACATGTTGGTCATGGGAGAGGAGCGGCATATGGAGCGACAATATCAAACCTTTTAAGAGTAATTGGCTTTGAAGTTGATAATGAATATTACGTCAATGACGCTGGAAGGCAGATGGATATTTTAACAGTAAGTATCTTTATTCGTTATTTAGAGGTTGTAGGAGAAAAATTAAGATTTCCAGATAATGCCTATCAAGGAGATTACATTAAGTCTATCGCAAAAAGTATCGCTATTAAATATGAAAAAAAATGGCAAGAGTTTGCATCAATAATATATGAAGATATCTGTCAAGATGGAAGTAAGGGTGGCGACAAAGAGCAACATATTGACGAGTTAATTAGCAAAACTAAATCGTTATTGGGGGATGACTTTAAAGTAATCTTTCAGATTGGCATTAATTCAATACTTGAACTTATCAAGGCTGATTTAGTTGCTTTTGGTGTCCATTATGAGCAATGGTTTACTGAGCAATCATTAATTGACAATGGCATAGTACATAGCACAATTGAGACTTTACAAAAAACTGGTCATATTTATGAAAAGGATGAAGCGCTTTGGTTTAAAACCACTGACTTTGGCGATGAAAAAGATAGAGTTGTAGTACGTGATAACAACTTACACACCTACTTCGCTTCAGACATTGCTTATCATTTGGAAAAATTTGAACGTGGTTATGACAAAATAATTAATATTTGGGGCGCTGATCACCATGGCTATATTGCTCGTGTGAAGGCCTCTATTACTGCACTAAATCATGACCCCAATAAACTAGAAATATTGTTGGTGCAGTTTGCAAATTTGTACAGGAGTGGCAAGAAGGTTCAAATGTCAACTCGTAGCGGCTCCTTTGTAACACTTGAAGAATTACGTAATGAGGTTGGCAATGATGCAGCACGTTTTTTTTATATTCTCAGAAAATCTGGGCAACACATGGACTTTGATCTCGACTTAGCAAAGTCAAAGACAAATGAAAATCCAGTTTTTTATATTCAATACGCACATGCTCGCATTTGTTCAGTTTTTAGGCAGGCTGAAGAAAAAGGTTTCAAATTTGACGTTAAAAAAGCCGATCTGACGTTACTTATCGAAGGTAGTGAAAAAGCCCTTATTAAACAACTTAACCGCTATAAAGGTGTAGTTGAGTCCTCGGCTCTTCAATATGAACCGCACCAGTTAGCATATTACTTACGCGAATTAGCAAGCAACTTCCACAGTTATTATAATGATCACCCTTTTTTGCTTGACGATATAGCGCTATCACAATCAAGATTGAGTCTTATTTCTGCTACCAAGCAAGTATTTGTAAATGGGCTAACACTATTAGGGGTAAGTGCGCCTGATTCGATGTGAATGATCAAACTCAAAGAGACCAGGCTCTCGATGTAGGCGCTTCATATATTGTTCAAGCTCCCGCAGGTTCAGGCAAGACAGAACTTCTTACACAGCGATACCTTAAGTTATTAAGTATTTCAGATGAACCTGAGAATATTTTGGCAATGACCTTTACCAATAAGGCAGCCGATGAACTTAAATATAGAGTGATTAAATCATTAGAGGAATCTGGAGAGCCAGCCCCACAGTCTGCTCACAAAAAACTTACTTGGGAACTCGCAAATAAAGTTCTGAAAAGAGCAAATGAAAGAGGTTGGGATATATTTTTTAATCCTTCACGAATGAGGATTGGCACAATTGATTCTTTATCAAGTCTAATTGTCTCAAGATACCCTACAATCGAAAATCTAATGCCTTCTAGAGTAATGACTGAAAGGCATGAGTACGAATATCTATATCAAAAAGCTGCAGAAAAAACACTTTTATTGATTAAAGAAAGTGAATATGAACAAGTTATCTCTGCTGTTCTTCTACATTTAGATAACGATGTCGATAAGTTTTATCGTTTAGTGACTAGAATGTTGGCGAATCGTGAGCAGTGGTTACGTAAACTTTATCTCACGGAGGTTCTCAATATTGATATTTTGGAGAACGCGGCGCAACAAATAATAACTGAACATTTACAAAGTCTTAAAAAAATCACAGGCAAATTTATTGACCAAGACTTCTTCAGTCTAATATCGGTAAATTCTCGTCCAGAGGTTAGAAAAATAAAGAAACTTCCTGGTACAGAAATAAGTGATCTTGAAGAGTGGAAAATTATGAGTGAACTTTGTGTTACAAAAGGTGGACAATGGCGCAAGAAAATTGACAAGAATTTAGGGTTTCCGCCTGAGTTAAAAGAGGAAAAGAAAGAGTTATTGCTAATTTTGTCTAAACTGCAAAAGGTTAATTTTCTAAAAGATCACTTAGTAGAGTTAAATTTTTTACCTGATGCATACTTTGAAGAGTCTTCCAACAAAGTGCTAAGGCATATCAGCGAAGTTCTTAAATTATCTGCAGCACATTTAAAGCTTCTTTTTAGTGAGTTAGGTGTACAGGACTTTTCAGAGGTTGGGATTCAAGCTATCGGCGCTCTTGATAGTCGTGAAAAGGTTAACGATATAGCATTATTCCTCGATTATCAAATTAATCACCTCTTGATTGATGAATTTCAAGATACCTCTTATGCGCAGTTGGTTTTAATTGAGAAATTACTAGAAAATTGGCAACAAAATGACGGCAAAACAATATTTTTAGTAGGTGATCCTATGCAATCTATTTACCGCTTTCGAGAATCACAGGTAGGTATATTTCTTGAAGTTAATAAAAATGGAATTTCAAACGTTAAAATTAATTCATTACTCCTAAATCAAAATTTCAGATCAAATAAAAGTGTTGTTGATTGCAATAATAAATTTTTTTCGAGCATCTTTCCTGCTGGAGATAATTTAATTCATGGCGCTATTCACTATTCAAAATCCGAATGTGCTTCGGATAAAGTAATTGAGGATGCCGTTAATTTTTATCCATATGCTTACAAGCAATTTCAACAAGAGGCTGAGCAAGTAGTAAGTACTGTTAAGAAAACTATTGCACTAAATTCTAACCAAGAAATTGCAGTGCTGGTTAGGTCAAGGAGTCATTTGAATGAAATCATGGATGCTCTGCAGTTCCACAATATTGATTTCGAGACTATCAAAACGCTACCATTAAGGTCTCACCTATTTACAAGAGATTTAATTAGTTTGACTCGTGCAATTCTTAGTTTGACTGACAAATTAGCGTGGTTATCGATTCTTCGTGCCCCCTGGTGCGGTATGAGTTTAAATGATTTAGTTATATTGAGCAAATCATCTGAAATGACAATTTTTCATCAATTAAAAGACGATGCAATATTAATGAAATTAGATAAAGACAGTCAGTCGAGAGCAAAGCACCTCTATCTAGCCCTTTCTGAGGCAATAGTTAATGTTGGTCGCTTTTCTTTTGTTGAACGATTTAGTTATGCTCTCAATCAGTTGCATCCGCATGAAGAACTAGATATGCAACAGAAAGATATAAGATCTCAGTACCTGTCCTTATTAAATGATTGTGAGGTTAAACAGCAATTAAATACAGACACTATCGAGTCTATGCTTAAAGATTTATATGCACCATCTCAAGAATCTAATGTTAAGCTTATGACAATTCATCAAGCTAAAGGCCTTGAATTTGATGTCGTTATTTTGCCAGGTTTAGGAAGGGCCCAGAGAAATGAGCAGTCACCACTTATACAAATGACAGAATTCTCAAACAGTGTCCTATTACTTGCCCCGATTAAATCAGCATATGAGATTAAAGATTCACAAACCTATCAATATTTGAAACATGTTGAAAAAAAACAAAACCATTATGAACTCATGCGCCTTCTCTATGTCGCTATGACGAGAGCAAAACATAAGATACACTTGTTAGGTTGTCTAACTGAGAAGGGTGTTGCTCCAAGTAATACATTTTTTGAATTGTTGAGTCCATTTTTTCAACAACCTATAAAACCCATAGAGGGTTCATTAGACAAGACAAACAGACAGAACACTCGACCTCTATTTAGGCGCTACAAAGAACTACCAGCAATTCAACAAAGAAGAAATATCGATACAAATGAGAGGCAGAATTTATCAATGAATACTAATTCCTTATACCAAGGCATTTTGGGATCTTTGGTACATTACTATTTTGAAATAGGAGTCTTTGCACCAACCAAAAAACATGCAGAATTAAAACTGCTTGAATTGGGGATTCCTCCTAGTCTTATTAATTCATATGCACAAGAGACTTGTCGGTTAGTGCAAAATACTAAGAAGGACAAATTATTTGACTGGTTGTTTAAAGATAGAGAGTCTACTCAGGTTGAGGCAGAATACAGTGACACTTCTTCTACAGTCATCATTGACCGATTGTTTATAGATGAGGATATTCTATGGATTATTGATTTCAAAACTGCAAAGCCTATAGAGAATGAGGTCGTTAGCGACTTTATTGAACGCCAAAAGAACTTGCACCTAAAGCAAGTTATGAAATATAAAGATGTTCTCCAAGATGTTTTTAATTTACCAACAAAGGTGGCTTTGTACTGTCCTGCGATAAGTGAATTAATTAATTTTGATTAATACTTAGTAGCAAAAATATTACTGGACAAAACAGATAATTACACCTATTATGGGTTTCAATTTGAATCTGTAAGTTGAACAATGGATAAGCACAGCAAGATTGTTGGTTTCCATGATTATCGTGATAGTCATGGAGGTCACAAAATTAGAACTATCAATCCCACAATTCAAAGTGGATCTACAGTTTTGTTTGATTGTTATGAGGATATGAAGTTTTCTCACCAGGGGCAATATTCTGGAGTTACCTATGGCACCAGTGGTTTGTCAACTCAAAAGGCTTTTGAAGAAGCTATGTGTAGTCTTGAAAATGGGCATAGTTCATTTGCCTTTTCATCAGGAATTAGCGCCATTATTAATGCATTAATGGCATTTACAAGAAGCGGAGATGAAGTATTGATTGTTGATAATGTTTATGGTCCAACAGCAAGGTTTTGCCATAAAGTTCTTACCAAGTTCGATATTAAAATAACCCATATAGAGTCGAATATAGGCGCTGAAATTAATGAATATATCAACAACAAGACTAAATTAATTTTTTTGGAGTCTCCAGGTTCGAATACTTTTGAAATTCAAGATTTAACTGCAATAGTAGAAGTGGCAAAAAAATCTGACATTATTACTATTATTGATAGTACTTGGGCGACGCCTTTATATTTAAAGCCACTAGACCTTGGAATTGACGTTTCAATCCATTCTGCTACCAAATATATTTGTGGTTATTCAGATGTTTTGTTGGGCTGTGTGACAATAAACAAGAAGCACTCAAAAATTTTTGATGAATATCTTCATACGATTGAAAACTTCGCAAATCCACATGACTGCTATCTTGCATTGAGAGGGCTGAGATCACTTAGAGCACGCTTAAAGTCGCACGAGCAGTCAGCGTATGAAATAGCTAGATGGCTAAAATCAGTTGAAATTGTTGATACTGTCATCCATCCTGGTCTTGATTCGCATCCTCAACATCATTTATGGAAAAAATACTTTACCGGGGCGTCAGGGCTTTTTTCCTTTACGTTTAAAGATAAATACTCCGAAGAAAAGATAGCTATATTTATGAACGCTCTAGAAATGTTTGGTCTGGGCTATAGTTGGGGTGGATTTAAAAGTTTAGCAACAGCCAGACAATACAAGCGCGATGGTGAGGATGTGCATCAAGGTAAGCATCTTATTCGACTCAACATCGGGCTTGAAAATACGCAAGACCTAATCGAGGATTTGAAAAGCAGTTTCGCTACGCTGGACTGAAACTCTACAGTGCCTTTTTATCATTAATAACAGTAACACGATGCATATGTCGATTATTAGGTAAGTAGTCAGCAACTGCATAATGTTGGGTAATTCTATTATCCCAGATAGCAACAGAATGATTACGCCAGCGAAACCTTACCTGGAATTCTGGTTTATAAATGTGATGGTATAAAAATTGTAAGATATGGTCACTTTCGCCTTGACTTTCGCCAATGATATTGCGCGTGAATGACTGATTGACGTTTATATATTTCAAACCAGAAATAGGATGAGTTTCGATAACTTTATGTACTGCAGAGCCGACGCTCTTTAGAGCGTTGTTAACAGAATCGATACCGCCAGTGCTGTAATAATTATTTCTAAATGACCCCATATCATTAATTGCTTCCAATCCGTCTAACTGCTCCTTCATGCTGTCATGTAATTTCGAGTATGCTGCGCTCATACTAGACCAAAGTGTATCACCGCCAGCATTAGGTACGCTAACAGCATATAAAATACTGGCAAAAGGTGGGTTAGTTCTAAAGGTCATATCTTTGTGCCAGTCATTAGTATCTGGCGGCGCATCCTCATCATTATTAAGCAGGACAATTTTATCGTGACCATCAACGTGAGGATAAATCGGATGCGGTGGTTCGGGGTCGCCAAAAGTCTCGGCCAGTTGCATATGAGTATCTGGAGTGAGTTCTTGATCTCGAAAAAAAATGACTTGATATTTAATTAGGGCATTGTAAATTTGATCACCAATGTCATTATTAAGGCCTTTGTTTAGTGAAATGTCAGAAATTTCAGCCCCTATATTCGGCGTTATTGCATCGATTTTCAAAATTTAATCCTCACAAAAGTGAGACTACATTATATTAAATAATAGCAAGAAGCAATCATTATTTATACTACATTTCTCTGATGTTTTAGCCACCATACTAATAGCAATAGCTGCAGGATTAATATTGGTATAACAGATAAAAGTGTTACTTCCCATGAAAAATTAAATACAAACCATCCAGCGCTTAGTGCGGCTAAGGCTTGAAACCCAAAAACCAAAAAATCATTGAGTGACTGAACTTTATAATTTTCATTTTCATGATATGACTGGGGAAGTAAACTTGTGCCACCAATAAACAAAAAATTCCAGCCTAACCCGAGAAGGACTAGCGACACCCAGTAATTATTCAGATTATGGTTTAGATAGGCAATTGTAATTGAGACCAAGAAGAAAACAACGCCTAAAATCATCATTCTTGAGATGCCTAAGTATTTCACAATAAAGGCCGTGAATAGCGAAGGCAAGAACATCGCTATTACATGGCTTTGAATTACAAATTTTGTATGATGAAGTGAAAAACCATCCATAACATGCATGCTAATAGGCGTTGCAGTCATGACAAAACTCATAACAACATAACCTGTTGTTGCCGCTGATGCTGCTACTATAAAAGAACTTTGCTTCATAATTTCAATTAGAGAGCGCTTTGATTGGTTAGATTTTTCAACAAATTTTTTGGCTGGTTGGAAAAAACAAAGCAATATAAAGGCAATCAAAAAAAGCAATCCAAGTAATACGTATGAGCCAACAAAGTTGATGGTGAATATTTCTTTACCAATGGTGGCTACTTCAGGACCAAGATAAGCCGAAACAAGCCCGCCTAAAAGGACAATCGCTGTTGCGGTTGCTCTTTGCTCTTCAGAAACACTTTCAATTGCGGCAAATCTAAACTGATTCATTGTTGCTACCGTTGCGCCTAAGAGAAAACTAGACAGACAGAATAAGAAAAAAGAACCAGTGATAATAGCAAATATACTTAGCCCAAATAGAGCTATTGAATAGATACATATCATTAAGAAGACTGTTTTTCGACCAAAGACTGACATTAAACGAATGACCGGGAAAATACTGACTGCAGTTCCAATTACAATTGCCGCAACAGGTAGGGTTGATAGACTTTTTGCGCCGGCTAGTTCATTGCCTAAAATTCCACCAACAAATACGATAAAGACGCTAAGCGACATAAATAGTGCTAAACATATAGCCAATATCCAAACATTTCTGGGGAGATTTAGCATAATTTTTATGTTTTTTGTACCGAGGGAGTTATTTTTTTCTCTTCCAGTTAGAGATTGTTTTTTGCTTTTTCCTGCTTAAGGCTAGCTTTTCTCTTGGCACATCTTGAGTAATAGTAGAACCTGCCCCAATTGTGGCATTTTCACCAATGGTAACTGGAGCAATTAACTGTGTATCGGAACCGATAAATACACCATCTTCTATAACAGTTTGATGTTTATTAATGCCATCATAATTGCACGTTATAACACCAGCGCCAACGTTTACATTTTTTCCTATAGTACTATCACCAATATAACTTAGATGAGGAACTTTTGAACCATCATCAATATTTGATTTTTTAACTTCAACAAAATTACCAATTCGAGCACTATTCCCAACTTCAGTTTCTGGTCTAATACGTGCAAATGGGCCTATTGTTGTATGACTACCAATCACCGCATCCTCAATAATTGTGTTTGCCTTAATTTCTGCATTATCGCCGATCTTAGCGTTTTTTATAATACAGTTAGGCGCAATTATAACATTTTCGCCTAATTCATTTTCGCCTTCAAGGACGACATTTATGTCTACTGAACAGTCATTACCAAAGATTAAACTGCCACGACAGTCAAATCGATTTGGGTCTTTGATGGTCAGTCCTTTAGACATAAATTCTTTTGCTTGCTGTTGCTGATATATGCGTTCTGCTTCGGCTAATTGGTTTTTATCGTTTATACCCATAACTTCAGATACATTGTCGCACACTAATGATGAAATAGTAATATTATCTTCGAAAGCAATTTTAACTATATCTGTTAGATAAAGTTCACCCTGAGAATTGTTGGGCTTGAGTTGAGGAATATATTTCTTTAAAAGCGACCCTTGGATGGCCATAATGCCGGTATTTATTTCATTGATTTTCCTTTCATTGACATCTGCATCATTGTCTTCAACAATCGCTTTAATTAGTTCATTCTTATTGCGAATTATCCGGCCATAGCCATTTGGATCATTTAGTAATACACTTAATAGAGAAAAGCCATTTTTCT
>Ga0208896_1000653_pt1 | contig 18275 bp, 20 predicted proteins | sample ETNtaG_27_FD_185778 | JGI IMG/M metagenome (GOLD analysis project Ga0208896, IMG submission 185778) | Marine microbial and viral communities from oxygen minimum zone, Eastern Pacific Ocean - ETNP201406SV63 (SPAdes) (version 2) | ecosystem: Environmental > Aquatic > Marine > Oceanic ... | reverse complement strand
CAGATTCAGGGCTCAACAAACCAACTATGTTGGCAAAGTCTAGCGAAGCTATAGCACTCATTTCAGCCAAATCAAGGGCCTGTATCAGGACTGGAAAATCTCGTTTGATTTGACTAGTCTTAAGTTCTATGCGTTTAACTGGTTTTGATATTTGCACTTTAACTTCAGTAATCTTTTCTGCTATATCAATGTCTGCTATTTGATCGCGCCTGCCATTCCAGGGTATAAATCCTCGATTGATCAAAATAGCCCTAGAGTCACCTTTTAAAACGAAAGGGGTTAAAACGTAATAACCTGGGATTTGGTCGACGATTTGATTGTCATAAATAAACTGCCTGTCTTCAATGTAAGATCCCCGAAGAAGAACATGATAATACTCTTTATCTGAAAGAAGATCTAAGGAAGTAATAAGTTCTACATCGCCGGCATTGGCGTTGGCAATTTGGTCTTCAATTGCTCGTTTTTCATCAGCGCGATCAAGCTGCCAAAAACCAAGCGTGATTAGTAGCACCAGGGTTGCGATTATTAGAAAGGCTGGAATGAAAAAGCGAGGTCTCATTACTGGGTCGGCAATGCATTGTTGGGTTCAATCCATCCCATGAAGCTTGCAAACATCAGCAGAATAAATAAAAACACCGACAAACTGATACGCGTCCTGAGGGATTTAAACATTTTGTCAGAGCCCTTTCCTCCGCCCCTTAACATACCAACAAGCGCTGAGCCTAAGCTAAACAAAATGACCACAAGAATTGCAATTATAATAATATCCATAATTCTCTCTGTTCAGTTGCAAAAAAAAGACCCCATCCAAGGGGTCTTTTTTTAAACCGCTTAATAATAATTATATCCAGTAAACAAAAATAAATAGCCCTAACCATACTACGTCAACAAAGTGCCAGTACCAAGCAACCCCTTCAAATGCAAAGTGGTTCTCAGAACTGAAGTGGCCTTTTTGAATACGATACAAGATAACCGTCAACATTATTGCACCAACAGTTACGTGAAAGCCGTGAAAGCCAGTCAACAAATAAAAGGTTGAGCCGTAAATGCCAGAGGTAAGCTTTAAGCCTTCATGGTAGGCGTGTCCATACTCTGTAATCTGGAACCCTAAAAACAAAACACCCAGGGCGATTGTTGCAACCATCCAAGCAATCAAGGCGTTGCGGTGGCCATTTCTTAATGCGTGATGTGCATAGGTAATCGTAACTCCAGAGGTGAGAAGTAGGGCTGTGTTAAGGGCTGGCAATCCCCAGGCATCAACCAACTCAAAGCCGACAGAAAACTCAGTGCCGTTTTGACCAATTGCACCAGGCGTACTGATTAAAGGCCAGGTGGCTTTAAAGCCCTCCCAGAGCTCTGGCGTAAATAGGTTGTTGCCTGCTCCTCCTAACCATGGAACACTAATTACCCTGGCATAGAAAAGAGCCCCAAAGAAGGCAGCAAAGAACATCACCTCAGAAAAAATAAACCAGCTCATCCCCCAGCGGAAAGACCTGTCAACCTGTTTGTTGTAGATGCCGCCGACGCTTTCCTTGACTACAGTGCCAAACCAACCAAACATCATAAAGACAACGATTGCTCCGCCCAGCCCCATCACAGGACCGCCCCAACTAACATCATGCATTTGGTTTGCAAAGCCCACAAAAAGTGTGGCGATTCCTATCGAGCCAATAATTGGCCAGTAAGTGCCATGAGGTACATAATAATCTTGATTGCTCATTTCTTTTCCTCTCTTTAACTATCTAATTTGAAAAAATTATAAGACAAACTAACATCCCTAATATCTTCATCCATTTCAGGATCAATCACAAATCGAAGAACCATCTCAAGTTCTTCATTTGGTTTGAACTCCTGCCTATTAAAACAAAAGCATTCCAATTTTTTAAAATAAAGCGCTGCATCTGTTGGTGCGACGCTCGGTATAGCCTGACCAACTACTATTTGGTCTGTGGTGTTTTTGGCAATATAGCTTGTTGTATAAAACTTGCCGGGCACCACCTCCATCGATTTAACTTTTGGCCCAAACTGGACCGGAAAACCTGGCATAGTTGATGCAAAAAAACTTACCTCAACTATTCGCTCTTCGTTAAATTCATATTGTTGCTCTTTTTCAATCCTACCTGTTGTGCCGTTAAATCCCGTTATTTCACAAAAAACGTCATAAATAGGCACCATCGCATAAGCAAAAAAGAACATCAAAATGGGTACTGAAACGAGCTTAATCCAGAACCCTTTTGTTATTTTTTTCCTTTCCATATCAACCATTAAGCATAATGGTCGCTACATATACTCCTATTGCAATTGCGCCTACCAACAATGCTGTCAGGACGGCGCCGTTATTTTTATTTTTTGCCATTAACTGTGCTGAGACTCTTCAAGTATCTGGGCACGGCTTGGTGGCGTATTAAAACTGTGGTATGCTGCCGGTGACCCGAGCGTCCATTCAAGGCCTTTAGCGCTATACCATGGTCGTTCATTAGTCGGCTCACCATTACGAATACAATCAACAACTAGATAGGCAAAGAGTATAAACGACAGGCCAAACGCAAATGCGCCGATCGATGAAATCCAGTTAAAGTCAGCAAACTGTAATGAGTAGTCAGGAATACGGCGAGGCATCCCCGCAAGACCCAAGAAGTGTTGTGGGAAGAATAATACATTGACAGAAATCATTGCCCACCAAAAATGGATCTTAGCCAATTTTTCATTGTACATTTTGCCTACCCATTTTGGTAGCCAGTACAAGGTAGCCGCAATGATTGCCCACAAGGAACCCGTTACAAGAACATAATGAAAGTGCGCAACCACAAAATACGTGTCATGGTACTGAATGTCTGCAGGTGCTATGCCAAGCATTAGTCCTGAAAATCCGCCTATTGTAAACAAGAAAACAAAAGACAGCGCCCATAACATTGGCGCCTCAAAAGTCAATGATCCCTTCCACATAGTAGCGACCCAGTTAAAGACCTTCACTCCCGTTGGCACCGCAATCAACATTGTCGCATACATAAAGTAGAGTTCCCCGGCGACAGGCATCCCGGTCAAGAACATGTGGTGCGCCCAAACGATATATGACAAGAAAGCGATTGAGGCTGTAGCGTATACCATTGACGAATAACCAAATAGTGGTTTACGTGCAAACGTGGGGAGGATATGAGAAATGATGCCGAATGCCGGCAGTATCATAATATAAACCTCAGGATGGCCAAAGAACCAGAAAATGTGCTGGAACATTACCGGGTCACCGCCACCGGTCGCGTCAAAAAAGGCTGTACCAAAATTACGATCGGTTAGCATCATAGTTACAACGCCAGCCAATACTGGCATCGCACCAATAAGTAAGAATGAAGTTATAAGCCAAGTCCATACGAACAATGGCATGTCCATTAGTCTCATTTCTGGTGCACGCATATTTAGAACAGTAGCGATAATATTGATCGCGCCCATAATTGAAGAAAAACCTAATAGGTGAACTGCAAATATAAAGAAGTCAGTTGAGTCTGGAGCGAATGCTGTAGAGAGTGGGGCATAAAATGTCCACCCAAAAGCCGGCGCACCGCCTTCCATAAAAAAGGTGCTTACCAGGATTAAGGCAGCAAAAGGCAAAATCCAGAAACTCCAATTGTTAAGTCTTGGTAGTGCCATATCTGGCGCACCCACCATCATCGGAATTAACCAATTACCAAGCCCAACCATAGCCGGCATAATGGCTCCAAAAACCATGATTAAACCATGCATAGTTGTAAGTTGGTTAAAGAAATGTGGGTCCATAAGTTGAAGCCCAGGGTGTAATAGTTCTGCGCGGATGCCCATTGCAAGAGCCCCTCCAACTATTAGCATCGCGAAAGCGAACCACAAGTAGAGAGTTCCAATATCTTTGTGGTTGGTTGTTTTAATCCATCTTAACAGTCCTTTTTCAGGTCCGTGATGATCGTCGTGTGCTGCAGTATTATTCATGCTTTCTCCTTAAATTAACGTGCAGATGTAACATCTGATGGTTGAACAACTGAGCCGTTGTTGCCAAAGGCTCTTCTTTCGTAAGTAATAACTGCTGCAAGATCAGAATCACCCAGCATCTTAAATGCTGGCATACCGCCCTTACCATTGATAACAATATCGAGATGGTCAGCAGCTGGCCCGTTGGTAATGTCTGAGCCGCTCATTGCAGGAAAGACGCCGGGTATACCAGAGCCGTCCTTCTGGTGACAACCTGAACAGTTGGCGTTATAAATGTTTTCACCACTCGCCATCAACTCCTCTTCACTCCAAGTTTTTGTGGCGCTTGCAGTGGCAGCCTCATCCTCGGCTTTCTGAACAGCAACCCAGGCAGCAAATGCATCTTTTGAAACTGCTTCAACCACAATTGGCATAAAGCCGTGATCCTTGCCACACAACTCAGCACATTGTCCGCGATAGGTGCCCTCTTTAGCAATCTCTGTCCATGAATCGTTTATAAAACCAGGGTTTGCATCCTGCTTGACAGCTAACTCTGGAACCCACCAGTTATGAATAACATCACTAGAGGTAATTAGAAAACGAATTTTGGTATCAACCGGAAGAACCAAAGGATTGTCAACCTCTAGCAGGTAATTTTCTGGTTTATTGTCAGATTTAATAGCGTCTTTTGATGTCTGTGCGAGGTTAGAGATATAACCAATGTCATGCTCGGGATATTCATATTGCCACTTCCATTGGTGGCCAGTAATCTTTACTGTCATGTCGGCCTTGTCAAGTATCTCGATATCAATTAGAACTTTTGAGGCGGGAATTGCCATCGCTATCAATATTAAAATTGGAATACCTGTCCAAATGAGTTCAACAGTTGTGCTTTCATGGAAATGCGCTGCCTTTGCGCCCTGTGATTTTCTGAATGAAATGATTGAGTAAAATATAGCCCCAAATACGACAACACCAATCACAACGCACACCCAAAAAATCAACATATGCAAGTCATAGATATCTTGACTGGTGGATGTAACTCCTTGTGTCATGTTTAAGCCATATTCTGCGAGCGCAGATTTTGAACTCATTAACGCAGTTGATATGCCTGTTAAAGACAATAACTTTTTCATAGCCCCTCCAACAATTCCATTCGAATAAAAAAAGTGTGTTGTATGATACCTGCTTATTGCTTTTTTACCAAGCAATAATTCAAATTTTTCTCAAAATTAGGTGTATTTTTTCATGCCATTTTTACAAGCAGTGAAACCATCACGACCAGCAACAGCATTACACCTACTAATTATAGGGATATTATAATTTAAGTTTGTTCTGAGTTGAAAACAAATTACCTAAACTCAATAGCTATTTTGCATTGTAATTATTTTTAGCTTGGCGCTTTTTGCTAGAGCTTCAATGACGATGCCATTATATGTATAAAATGTTAACTAAATTTTCTACAGGTTGTTTCTAATATATGTACACAAAAACTCTCAATGTTGCGCTTTTGTTGGCGGTTGTTGTTGTTGTACTCGGCGCATATACCCGTCTCGGTGATGCTGGGCTAGGCTGTCCAGACTGGCCAGGCTGTTATGGCGAATTACTTGTTCCCGATGTTGCATCAAGCGAGTACGAAAGGCCACTAGAGCATGCGAAGGCATGGAAAGAAATGATTCATAGATATGCCGCCTCTGCGCTTGGTCTTTTTATTGTAGCGTTGTTCTTTTTTGCTGCCTTTGGAAAAGCCCCAAGACCTCAATCATTGGCACTGCCAATTGCTCTGGTTTTACTAGTTATATTTCAGGGAGCGCTGGGAATGTGGACGGTAACCCAGCTTGTCCATCCCGGCATTGTTTCGATGCACTTGATGGGTGGGTTTGCTACGACAGCTCTTCTTTTTTGGCTTTTACAAAATCAAAAACTTCGTCAAAAACTTAACCAGCATATTTTGAAACGACATAAAGCAGTATTGCTTCTAACGGTGATTCTTTTGCTTGTCCAGATTTTCTTAGGTGGGTGGACCAGCTCTAACTACGCTGCGCTTTCCTGCGGTGAATATTTTCCTACCTGTTTAGGCGAGTGGTGGCCAGACAATATGAGTTTTGAAAAAGTCTTTTTTTGGGGGCCGCTCGGTGTGGACTATGAATTTGGGGTTCTCGAGCATCATACAAGGAGCGCCATTCAGATACTTCATAGGCTCGGAGCTCTTATAGTTACTTTGGCCTCAGTATTATTAATATTTTGCTTTAAAGACTACCCAACTCTTAAGGGAAATTTAGTGTTAGTAATTCTGGCTCTAACAGCGCAGGTTATATTGGGCATTTTAAATGTGGTTTTATCGCTCCCAATGCTGGTCGCCGTTCTTCATAACGCTGTCGCGCTTGGGCTACTACTAAGCCTACTTGGACTGACACACAAAGTATATAAAAACCAACAAAATTAAAAGTATAATGTTTGCTTTTTTGGGCTCTTTAAGATCGAAATGAATAAAACCTCACAACTCTTTTCATTGGTTTTTGTGGTTGTAGTAATTGTTTTAGGTTATTGGTATTTTGGAGGCAGCCCAAACATTGACAAACTAAAACAATCAGTCGCTCCAGCCGCCTCCCTTTACCCCGAGGCGAAATCTGTTTCTGAGATCTTAGAGCTTATTAATGATCAATCAAAAGAGGTTCATTTGTCTGGACCTCTAAAAGGAAAGTGGGGGCTGCTTTATTTTGGCTTCACTTCATGTCCAGATGTTTGCCCTGTTGATCTGGCTAAAATAAGCCAAAGCTATAAAGCAATGAAAAATAAAGACGAACTACAGGTGGTCTTTATCTCTGTTGATCCGAAGCGCGATATAGGCAAGCTCGATTCTTATGCCCAGGCTTTTGATAAATCTTTTATAGGTCTAACAGCACATGACGATAAGCTTACAACTATAAGTAAAACTCTAGGTGTGTATCATCAGGTGGTGGAAACTCAACAGGACGCTCAGCAGGACCATAGCGAGCACTCTGCAGACTCGCATGAGGACCCTGATACGGCCAATGACAACGACAATATGGATTCACATGATAGCCATAACAAGAGCTCAAATGCTGAGATGAAATCGATGTCTAACGAGCAATACAATATAGACCATACGACGAGCTTCTTGTTGCTAAGTCCAGACTTGAAACTAACAGCAATTCTAACCAGCCCGCATGAGCCAAAAGCTATGGCGCAGGCGCTAGATAAAATAATAGACGCGCTATAGGTTTTCTTAAAAAGAGCGTGCTAGATTAACTGTCTTTAGTTTAAATCGGTAGTTATTCGTAGGCTCTGAAAGACTGCAATCCTACGCTAGCACAAACTTAACTATGGCGACAATGGAGCCAATAAAAACAGCCGTCATCAACAAGCCAACAAGAATATAAGCCCACGGCCCATTTTTTTCTGTTGACTCAAAATCCCTAGCAAGATCTTTCTTCTTTCCTACCCCAATCATTGCCGATGCAACAGCTCTAAAAACCTCAAAAGCCCCTTTCATGCCTAAAAAATAACCCCAAAAGGCATTAACAAATAATGGTCAATCAATAACGAAATAAATAAAACCATAAGATAGTTAACAGAATACAAAAAGGTTTTAAGGGCAATCTTTGGATTATCCGGTTCAAGACAAATCTTAATCGAATAGACCAAAAAAACCAAACCCAAAGTTACCGCTGCGACTAAATAAATTATGCCGCTCATGCCGGTCAAATATGGCAACAAAGTGACCACAAATAGCAGCACTGTGTATAACAAAATCTGTACCTTTGTAAACTCAATCCCATGGGTTACTGGCAACATTGGAACTTCTGCTTTTTTATACTCTTCATACCTATGAATCGCCAATGCCCAGAAATGGGGAGGGGTCCAAATAAAAACAATTAAAAACAATAGTAGCGCGTATTCAATGCCTTGTGACCCTGCAACAGAAGTCCAGCCAAGAACAGGCGGAGTAGCGCCAGCGACACCACCTATAACTATGTTCTGTGGAGTTGCCCGCTTTAAATACATAGTATAAAAAACGGCGTAACCGATAAGCGATAAAAATGTCAGCAGGGCTGTCAATAGATTGACAAATAACAACAAAAGACCTATCCCTAAGAATCCTAACAACAGTCCCCACACCAAGGCTTGGGTTCTTGTTACCTTGCCTTGAGGCAGAGGGCGACGATTGGTTCTTGCCATTTTAATGTCAATTTTTTCATCAACAATATGATTAAAAACGGCTGCCGACATGGCTGATAATCCTATGCCCAAAGAGGCAAAAAAGATTAACGACAAACTAGGCAAATATGGTACAGCCAACAACATGCCAACAATAGCCGTTAATAAAATAAGGTAGACAACTTTTAGTTTACAAAGGCCTAGCAGATCGGCAATGGAAGGTATGGCTCTCATTAGCCTATCCTAGAGTATTTTAATAACCGCTTTAGGTCTTTTACAACTCGCTTAATATCGATCTCTTCTGGCTCATAATGCATCATGATATTGCCAATCGGGTCAATCAAGAATATAGCCTCTTCCCCGAACGAGTTTAGGCGCTGGAAAAGGGCAAAGTTAGCAATATAAACACTCAATACCTTGCCATTTAAATTTGTCGGCCTTGAGTCGTTTGGGGTAACAACAGCTGTTTGGATTCTTCGCATTTCATCATTCATCAAAACGCGAACAGTTTCCATATCTTTAACTGTCTTGCTACAAAGAGTTTCACATTTATTGGAAATATAAGCAAGAGTCCAGAGGCCTTCAAATGAGCCGCCACCGTCAATTGCAAAGTCCTCTTTTTGTGTAACTATTATCGGCTGAACAAGTTCGCCGTAGTTAACTGTGCTTTCACTAAAGTATTTTGGGCTTAGGTAATAAAACAAAGTGCCCAGGGCGATTGGCAATATAAACATTGCTAACAAAATCCACAACTCTCTTTTTGCCGTCATCGTCTTCCTTAAATCAAAAGTGCGTAATCATACGCCTTTGCTAGCAACAATTCAATCCACTTTAAAGTCGAACTTCAATGCCGTTTACTTGCATCTCTTGTTTAGCCTCGACCACGGAGTATTCACCAAAATGAAAAATGCTTGCAGCCAAGACTGCGTCAGCGCCACCCTCAAGGATGCCTGCAGATAGATGGGATAACTTTCCAACGCCTCCAGAGGCGATAACAGGAACGTCGACAGCGTCGGCTACTGCACGAGTTAGTTCTATATCGAAACCGTCCTTTGTGCCGTCTCTGTCCATAGATGTAAGCAAAACCTCTCCTGCTCCGCAATCGCCTTTGGTCATCTTTATTGCCCACTCAACGGCATCGATGCCGGTTTTTCTGCGACCGCCGTGAGTAAACACCTCCCATTTTGGAGGGCTGTCGGATATGCGCTTAGCGTCAATTGCGACAACGATACATTGCGACCCAAAGCGCTCGCTCAGTTCAGCAATCAAGTCCTGATTAAAGATTGCTGCGGAGTTGACTGCAACCTTATCTGCGCCTGCGTTTAGCATTGCGAGAACGTCTTCTGCCTTTCTAATTCCTCCTCCTACAGTTAGAGGAATAAAAACCTGCTCGGCTATTTTTTCAACCATATAAGCGGTCGTATCACGGCCCTCATGAGAGGCTGTTATGTCAAGGAAAGTAATCTCATCAGCGCCCTCAGCGTCATAGCGCTTGGCCACCTCTATAGGGTCTCCTGCATCTTTGATGTCAACAAACTTAACGCCCTTGACGACACGGCCATCACGAACATCTAAGCAAGGAATGATGCGCTTTGCTAAACTCATAGTGCGCAATTTTACCGTATAAAAACAAGCCAAGGCTTTTTGCTGTCTTTGCAGTCCTTTTTGTTTTACGCATTATGGCTAGTCAACTACAAGTGTTTTGTGACAGGCTATTGGTTGTCATATAGGTATAATTGCGCCCTATGACTGCGGTAAAAAAACCAGCTCCTAAACACATTGCCATCATTATGGATGGCAACGGACGCTGGGCAAAGTCACGTGGCCTGCCACGTACAAGTGGCCACCAAAGGGGGGTAATAAGCGTGCGTAATGCTGTTAAGAATTGTGCCAAGGTTGGCGTTGAAACCTTAACCCTTTTTGCATTTAGTCGCGAAAACAAGAGCCGCCCCAACAAAGAGGTATCTCTGCTTTTTAATTTATTTCTCTCGGTACTAAATACTGAGACAAAAAAACTTAATCAAAACAATGTCCACCTAAATATTATTGGCGACCTTTCAATATTTCCTGAAAAAACTCAAAAGCTTGCAATCCAAGCACAACAAGATCTTCAACAAAACACCGGACTCAATCTCGTAATTGCAGCCAACTATAGCGGCCAATGGGACATTGTTGAGGCGACAAAAAAAATTGCTACCAAGTCAGCCAATGAAAAGCTGAGCCCAAAAGATATAGACGACAAAGTCTTCGAAAAACATACTTCTTTAGCTAAATATCCGCCAGTAGATCTACTCATTCGTACCAGCGGCGAGGTTAGACTTAGCAACTTTTTGCTCTGGGATATCGCCTATAGCGAACTTTACTTTTGCAACACGTTGTGGCCTGACTTTGGTACAAAAGATCTCAACCTGGCCATTGAAAATTTTCATGCTCGCGACCGCCGCTATGGATCTCATGAGGATAAATAAAGGTGCTTACTAAGCGACTAGTTACGGCTGCCATATTGCTGCCTATTGTAGTGTTCGGAACACTACTATTAGATGAAATGTTGTTCCGTATTATATTGGCCCTAGTCATTGTTATTGCGGGGTGGGAATATTGCAACTTGATTAGCATAAAACAACCAGCATTTAGGATGCTTTACGTCTTTGCCTTAACCATCATAGCATTTATTTTTGCGTCTATTAATGCATGGCTTATGCCAGTTATAATTACCTCTTCTGCCTGGTGGCTTTTAAACGCCTTATGGGTTGCTTGCTATCCTAAATTTACCAATCTCTGGCATGGTGGCAATGGCGTTCGGCTCTTAAACGGCTTATTTACTTTTGTGCCTATGTTTGTAGCATTAGCTGCGCTACAAAAAAGCAATAGCGAACTTGTCTTATTGCTTTTAGTGCTAATCTGGAGCGCAGATAGTGGCGCTTATTTTGCCGGCAAAGCCCTCGGAGCTAACAAGCTTTGCCCTCGAGTCAGTCCTGGAAAAACTATTGAAGGAATGATTGGTGGGACTGTGGCGTCCATAGCGGCCATGCTTTTCTATTTAGAGTTATTTATTGAGCCTATTAGTACCGAACAATATCTTGTTTATGTGGCTTTGTCAGTTGTTGTTTCAATTGTCTCAGTTATCGGAGATCTATTTGAAAGTCTTCATAAAAGACTCGCAAACGTCAAAGACAGCGGGGCTTTGCTTCCTGGCCATGGGGGCTTATTTGACAGGATAGATAGTCTTACGTCTGCAGCCCCAGTCTTTTGCTTGGTGTATTACGGGGTCCTGCTGTGAAAAACATTTGTGTTCTTGGAGCAACCGGCTCCATTGGTCTTAGCACGCTAGATGTTGTCTCCCTTCACCCAGAAAAGTTTAGAATTTTTGCCATAAGCGCCAATACTAACTGGGAGTTAATGCTAAAACTTTGTGAGACCCACAGCCCGGTCTATGCTGTTATGACAGATTCAGCCGCCGCTGAAAAACTAAGCAATAAGGCCCCCTCAGAGACCACTGTTTTGTCCGGACACAGAGCCCTTAATGAGATTGCAGAAAACGAACAAACCGACTTTGTTATGGCTGCTATTGTTGGTAGTGCAGGAATGGCCTCTGTCCTGGCTGCAGCTAATTCCGGCAAAAGAGTTATGCTAGCTAACAAAGAGTCGGTGGTTCTCGCTGGAAGCCTATTAATCAATGCCGCAAAAGATTCTGGGGCAGAAATAATTCCAGTTGACTCTGAACATAGCGCAATATTCCAATGCCTACAAGGAGGGATGAGCGGACTAAATAAAGTACAACTTACCGCTTCTGGCGGGCCGTTCCTCAATTTTTCTCCTGCTGACCTTGAAGGCGTTACTCCGGAACAGGCTTGTAAACACCCCAATTGGAACATGGGGAAGAAGATATCAGTAGATTCAGCAACAATGATGAATAAAGGCTTAGAGGTAATCGAAGCGTGCTTTCTGTTTTCGTTAAGACCTTCACAAGTTGAAGTTGTTATTCATCCACAAAGCATCATACATTCTCTTGCCTATTTTGATGATGGCAGCGTGATGTCTCAACTCGGCATGCCTGATATGCGGACTGCTATATCTTATGCGCTTTCTTATCCTGATAGACAAAACTCAGGAGTGCAGGAGTTAGACCTTACAAAACAAAAGCCACTGGAATTTTTTCCTCCAAATCTGGAGTCTTACCCTTGCCTAAGGCTTGCTTATGAAGCGCTTAAAGAAGGAAAGAACTTGCCGGGCACGCTTAATGCCGCCAACGAAGTTGCGGTCGATGCATTCCTTAAAGGAAAGATAGGCTTTTTAGGCGTCGCTAAAGTTATTGAAAAAGTGCTTGGAAGAGTCTCGGTAAGTGAACTTGACTCTTTGTCAGTAATTGTGGAAAATGACCAAACTTCTCGTCAAATAGCTAAATCAATCGTTGAATCTGGCATCTAAAAAAATAAGGTTTTCATTGTGCCGGCTTCTAATATTATCGGCTGTGCTTTTCGTATTGCCTGTAAGCGCGCATAATCAACACGAATTTCACTTTGAAGCTTCTCGCGGAGATGCTTTTTATAAGTTTTTCTTTAAGTCTGGCCTGTCTGGAGAGCTTTTAAACGAACTCATGTCTTCAGATGAGCGGGCCAAACGGCTCAACAATATCCACCCTGGCGATCAATTCAAAATTAGTCTTGATGACAAACACAGTCTCAAGAAAATTATTTACAAGCCTGTAAGTGCCAACCCTATGATCATTACTTATAGCAAAAAGAGGTTCCACTTTTTAACTGTCAACGTCCAGCCAACCGCAGGAATTACACACTCAACTGTAGTCATCACCAAGTCTCTTAATTATGACGCCAAGGAGTTTGGGATTGAGGAAGAGATAATCAAGCTTATGGTAGATAACTTCTCTTGGGAGTTAGATTTTAGTCGCGACCTGAGCAAGGGCGACAAATTTATTCTTGCCTGGAACGGGTCTGACAAGCCTCTCGCGATGATCTATGTTGGTAGTCGAAGAACGATTTCTCTGTTTTCATATAAAGACGCTAAAGGGAAAACGAATTACTATCAGGTTAACGGAAAAACCTTAAATGACAGTTTTTTCTTTGCCCCTTTAAAATATGATCGTATAAGCTCAGGCTTCCAGAAGCGGCGCTTTCACCCAATCAAAAAAACATGGAGATCCCACCGAGGAACAGACTTTGCAGCGCCCCAAGGCCGCCCTGTATACGCAGCAGCAAAGGGAATTGTCAGGCATGTCGCAGTTTTGAGTGGCTACGGCAATGTGGTATATATAGATCACGGCACTCATCTAATGACAGTTTACGCGCACCTGTCTCGATTTGAAAAAGGGCTAAGATCTGGAAATCGGGTTTCGAAAGGGCAGGTTATCGGCTATGTTGGAAGTACAGGATTGTCTACCGGCCCGCACCTGCATTACGAAATCCGTCTTGATGGCGTTCACAAAGATCCACAAAAGTACAGCCCCCCTAAGCAGAAAAGCGTACCACAAGACTCAATGGCCAAATTTGTTAGGACAGCAAAAGAAGTGCTGACAAAACTAAATATATAGGCCCTTCTTGCTTCACTTAATTGCCAACAGAACAGCCTAGCGATAACAATCGATTAAAATGGTAGTTTTAATATAAGTTATAAGATTTATGCGACCAGTTTTGCAAACCAAACTTAGTTTGCCCTTACTTCATAGCGGCAAAGTTAGAGATATTTTTGATATTAACGACGAGACGATGCTCATAGTTGCAACTGATAGGCTTTCAGCTTTTGATGTTGTCTTCGACCAGCCCATTCCTAAAAAGGGGCAAATACTTACCTCTGTAGCAAATTATTGGTTTGATAAAACAGAGCATATCATTCCGAACCATCTAACAAAAATCTCTCTTGAAGAGGTCCTTCCAAAAGAAGAGGTGGCCCAACTTAAAGGTCGCGCTATAGTCGTTAAAAAACTGAAGCCACTGCCAATTGAGGCAGTTGTTAGAGGTTATCTGATTGGGTCTGGTTGGAAAGAGTACCTATCCTCTGGCTCAGTTTGCGGCATCCCCTTGCCTCCAGGCATTAATCTAGCACAAAAACTAGAGTCTCCACTCTACACCCCCTCCTCTAAAGCCCCTGCTGGCGAACATGACGCAAACATATCATTCGCAGAAACAAAACAACTGCTTGGAGAGAGTCTAGCACACAAAATAAAACAAAAAAGCCTGGAAATTTATAACTTCGCTGCAAGCCATGCCATTGATCGCGGCATTATTATTGCTGACACCAAGTTTGAGTTTGGCCTAGATACTAACGACCAACTTACTCTGATGGATGAAGTCTTAACGCCAGACTCTTCAAGGTTTTGGCCTCAAGCAAAATACCGGGCAGGAACAAGCCCTAAAAGTTATGATAAACAAATTATTAGAGATTATCTAGAGACGCTTGACTGGGACAAGACTCCTCCTGCGCCAATGCTACCAAATGACATATTGATTAAAACAGCAAAAAAATATGAAGAGGTTCAAACGCTCCTATGCAACTAAGCGGGTACGCTGCTAGAATGCTAACCTCCTTGACATCTGGGGTTGCTCAATACAGCCTTAATTTTAATGAAACAGAGCTTGATGTCGGCGCTCTTGTAGGAAAGCCAATTGAACTCAAGTTCAGCCAACAAATACGATGCGCCTCCTGTGGCAGGATGACTAATAAAAGTTACTCACAGGGATATTGTTGGCCTTGCGCAAATTCTCTCGCGCGTTGTGATTTATGCATCATGAGGCCTGAAACTTGTCACCACCATAAAGGAACCTGTCGGGAGCCAGAATGGGGCGAGTCTTACTGCTTTTCTCCCCACATAGTCTACATTGCAAACACTTCTGGGATAAAGGTCGGCATCACTCGAAAAACTAACATGCCCAGTCGCTGGATTGACCAAGGGGCAATAAGTGCGCTCCCTATTCTGGAGGTAGAAACTAGACTTGACTCAGGGCGCATTGAAACTGCTCTAAAGTCCTTCGTTTCTGATAAAACAAATTGGCGCAAAATGCTAATGAATGAAGTTGCTCCAGCTGACCTTGTTGCCAGCAAGGCAATGCTGTTAGGGGAGATTCCGTCTCTAACCAGTGAACTCAGGGCAAGGCCTTTGTCAGACGATGTCATCAATATTGACTACCCTGTGATAAAATACCCGACCAAGGTCGTCTCCTTGAACTTTGATAAAACGCCTGTCATTTCGGGGGTTTTAAACGGAGTCAAGGGGCAGTATTTGTTGCTTGATTGTGGTGTTCTCAATATACGAAAATTTAGTTCTTACCACCTGACAATTTCTACTTAAAAAAACACTTAATTTTTACAACACACGACAAGCATGAACGAAAACTTTTCAAGAATAGAGCGGCTACCGACCTACGTTTTCGCCATTACTAATGAACTCAAGGCCGAGGCTAGATCTAGGGGGGAGGATATTATTGATTTTGGAATGGGAAACCCTGACCAGCCGACTCCAAAGCACATTGTTGATAAATTAGTTGAGGTTGCACAAAGAACTGACACTCATCGATACTCAATGTCAAGAGGCATTCCTCGTCTTCGTCGAGCTATAACCAACTGGTATAAAGATCGCTATAACGTCAACTTAGACCCAGAAACTGAAGCCATTGTAACCCTGGGTTCGAAAGAAGGCTTAGCAAATCTCGCCCAGGCGATTGTTGGAAAAGGCGACACGGTATTGGTACCAAGCCCTGCTTATCCGATCCATCCCTATGGGTTCATTATTGCAGGCGCCGATATACGCAGAATTCCCTGTGGTCCCGGACATGATTTTTTTTCTGAATTAGAGAAGGCCATAACTGATACCTGGCCAAAGCCTAAGGTTTTGGTCCTTAACTACCCCTCCAATCCGACAACAGAGTGTGTTGAATTAGAGTTTTTTGAGCGTATCATTAGAATCGCAAAAGAACATCAAATATGGGTAGTTCAAGATTTGGCTTATGCTGACATTGTTTATGATGACTACAAGGCCCCAAGCATTATGCAGGTAGAGGGCGCCAAAGACATTGCGGTGGAATTTTTTTCAATGTCAAAAAGTTACAATATGCCAGGCTGGCGTGTTGGTTTTATGGTTGGCAATCCAGTCCTTGTTGCCGCTCTGGCAAAAATAAAGTCATACCTTGACTATGGAATTTTTACTCCAATTCAGGTCGCCTCAATTAAAGCCCTAGAGTCCGATCAGAGTTGTGTGGAAAAAATCCGCTTGATGTATCAGTCTCGCCGTGACGTTCTATGCGATGCTCTTTCAAGCATAGGCTGGGTCGTTGAACCACCAAAGGCAACAATGTTCGTATGGGCAAAAATTCCCGAGCACTATCAGGAAATGGGGTCTCTAGAGTTCAGCAAAGAACTAATTAAGCGCGCAAAGGTTGGGGTTTCTCCTGGGATAGGTTTTGGCAATTATGGTGACGACTATGTGCGCATATGTTTAATTGAAAACGAGCAAAGAATACGCCAAGCCGTTCGCGGCATTCGAAATATGTTTAAAGAAGATGGGCTATTATGAGATACACTGCGGAACAATTTAAAAAGGAAAAAAATAAACGCTTAACTCTTCTTGGAATGTCAGGAGTGGGGAAAACTCATCTTTCAAAACTTCTTAGCAAAGAGGGTGGCTGGTTTCATTACTCTGGAGACTTTCGGATAGGTGCGTCACACTTAAAAAACGACATCATTGATAATATTGCCAACAAAATGAAGGCCGACCCTTGGCTCTCAGGACTATTAAAAAGTAACTCTATCAGCGTCAACAGTCAGGTGACTTTTGACAACCTAGAGCCCATATCTGCGTTTCTTGGAAAGGTTGGCAACCCTCAAGAGGGCGGGCTACAAATTGACGAGTTTGTGCGTCGGCAAAGTCTGTTTTTAGAAGCCGAAATTAAAGCCATGTACGATGTTCCGAGCTTTATTGAGCGCTCACAAAAGACTGGCTGCCAACATTTTATCAATGACGCTGGTGGCAGTTTGTGCGAACTAGGCGACACAAAACTTTACAAGCTCTTGTCTGAAAACACTCTAATTATCTATATTAAGGCGAGTGAATCAAATCAACAGGCGCTCATTAAACGCGCCAAAAAGATTCCAAAGCCTATGTATTACCATCCTGAATTTTTTCAATCTGCGCTCAATAGCTACCTAAAAGAAAGAAATGTGGCCTATGCAGCACAAATAAATCCTGACGATTTTGTGCGCTGGGTGTTTCCTAAACTTGTTGCTAACCGTCAAACAAAATACCAAGAACTGGCAGAGCAATTTGGCTACACTGTCTTTAGCAATGATCTGTATGGCTGCAAAAACGCTGAAGAGGTTGTTAACTTAATATGTGAGGCGCTAGACTGATATGCCATTAATTGCACACTCAAATCTGCCGTCATTTGATCGCCTAAAACAACAAGGCGAAACAATTCTTTCTAAAGACAGAGCAGAACATCAAACCATACGAGAGCTCCATATTGGCTTGTTAAACATGATGCCTGATGCCGCCCTTGAAGCGACTGAACGGCAGTTCTTTCGCCTTATCGGTCATTCAAATGAGATTGCGCAGTTCTTTGTACACCCTTTCTCTCTTTCTAGTATTAAAAGAGGCAAAAAGGCTGCTAGACACCTAAAGGAACACTACAAAACTTTTGACGAAATCAAAGCTCAAGGCCTCGATGCGTTAATCATTTCGGGCGCAAATATTACCCATCCAGACCTTAAAAGGGCTTCTTTTTATAAGCAACTTGAGGAGGTTGTAGACTGGTCCTATGAGAATGTGACATCTACCCTTTGCTCCTGTCTGGCGACACATGCCGTAATGCAGTTTAAGTATGGACAAAAACGACAGCCTGTTGGCAAAAAGCACTGGGGTGTTTTCGCCCACCAAGTGATTGAAAGAGGCCATCCGCTTGTTGCTGGAGTTAATACACGATTCGACATACCTCATTCAAGGTTTAATGAAATTTCTGAGTCTCAATTCACAGAGGCGGGTGTCAAGGTTTTAGCTAACAGCAAGATTGGTGCCCACCTTGCTGTAAGTCCAGACCTGTTTAGAATTGTATTTTTTCAAGGCCACCCAGAATATGACACTATTAGCTTGCTTAAAGAGTATAAAAGAGAGGTTTCTCTATACTGCCAAGACAGAGAATTGTCTTATCCAC
>Ga0208896_1000652_pt1 | contig 18297 bp, 3 predicted proteins | sample ETNtaG_27_FD_185778 | JGI IMG/M metagenome (GOLD analysis project Ga0208896, IMG submission 185778) | Marine microbial and viral communities from oxygen minimum zone, Eastern Pacific Ocean - ETNP201406SV63 (SPAdes) (version 2) | ecosystem: Environmental > Aquatic > Marine > Oceanic ... | reverse complement strand
ATTTGTTGAACCGTTTTCTGTTCCTTCCCAACTTTTTAATCCTAATTCATCAAACACATAATCTCCATCAAAATTTGTTGTGTTATCAAAAGCCTCTTGTCCTGTTGGCTCACCATAATCTAAAGTACAAGTACAAACAATGTCAGTATACTTGTTACCTGCTGTATGTCTTACTTCCATTTTGTTTCTTGTAGTATCTTTATTTGTAGATGAATTATCGTCTATTACTTTATAATATGTTTGATTGTATAATGTTGCATTTGAGCCTGTTGAATTTGGCGTTAGATAAGTTATAATTCCTGTTGGATCGACAGATGTTCCACCATTACCAAATGCCATTTCATGTACGAAACCTGTTGTTTTATTTGACAAACTGTTTGACAAACTTTGAGACATATTTTCGTAATGAATAGCATTACTTTTATCTACTATTACTTCGCCCGTCTCTGGATCAAATATTTTGATATGTCCAGTCATCATTACTCCACTATGATCTTGTGGCTTTTTAGTCTCTTCTTTATGTTCGTTTTGTTTATTATCTTCAGTCATCCTAGTGTATTTATTCAGGTGCATTTGTTGGCTCTCCTGCTATGAATTTAGCCTGTTGAGTAGTTGAGGCTTGTAATCCTTTGCCGTTTGAAGGATTACCATCTTTTGCTGTGTACCAAACCTGTCCTTTCTTGTGTAAAATTTTAACCTGTGTACCGTCTGCTGGAGCAGTTGTTAAAGTAACTGCTGTTGTTGAACCGTCCACAGAATAGTTAATAGTTGATCCGTCCTCGCTAGTAAGCAACAATCGTTGGCCACCAATGAATATGTCTAACTCACTAGCAGAGGTTGGGGTTTGTGATAGTGCAAACACAACTGTACTTCCATCACCCATGAAGGTGTTGGTGTTAACTGTATCTGCATAAGGTATAGTTTGAATCCCAGACGCATCTACCACTTCTGTGCCTGAGCTATGCTCCTTAATTCCTGTTCCAAGAGTTCCACGTCTTAATTGACCTAATGTGGTTCCTGATTTTGTAAAGTATTCAATTCTTTCTTTGTCAACAAAAATTACACCTGGCATATTATTTGCCGCATTAGGTTCACCTAACACTGTGCCATCTTTAACTTGAATTTCTAACGATCCTTCTACAACATCATTTGTTATTTCGGTTGTGTTAGCTTTAGAAATACGTTTGTAAAATGTTCTGTTTAACATATCTTTAAAAATTCTAAATCCTGTTGCCTTAACTGCTGTATCAAGTGCAAAATACATTACATCTAATCTGCTAGATGCTGTTATTGTTTTACCTACAACTGTAATTGTATTTCCAGTTGATGTGTAATCATATCCTTGTATTAATTGTGTTCCATTTAACCAAACATACATACCAGCACCTAATGGATTAAATCTTAATTTAAATATACCCGAAGGCCTTCCTTCTAATGCTTCTCTTCTTAATTTCATTCCAAGTGCATTATTAAATGTTGTCACGCTCAAATAATCATTGGCGTTTAATGTATACCCATCTGTTGACATTTGACTTGTTTTTAAAATTATATCCGCGTCTGTTCCGCCATCAATGTAATAATGATTATCAACTAGTGTTGATATACAAATCACATCAGTTGCTGTTGGTACTGAATCTGTAACAAATTCAATATTTTGATTTCCTATGTCAACTGTGTAGTGTGTGTTTAAATTTTTCTCTGTACCATTTACAAATACTTGTACCTGTGATGCTAATGTAATTGTTTTAGAAGGATCAACTGTTGAATCATCTAACAATCCTGTTGTAACTCCATAAGTGTATGTGCTACCATCACCAAAATAATAAGTATTGTCTGGTCCTCTTAATACTTTTCCATTTGCTTCAACTATTGTTAATCCTGCATATGGTCCAATAGATCCTGGTGGATATGTTAAAGCATATCTTGCCGTTGACCCATCATACTTAATTGCTTCATTTCTAATACTTGCATAACTTCTTGTTGACGTTGTAGACTTATTAAATCCTGCAACTTGTATTAAACTACTTGCCGCTGGTGCAGATGTAAATGTAACTGTAATTGTATTTGCAGTTGTGGTAGTTGTATAATCGGTTGTTATAATTTTTGGTACACCATTAACTGTTATGTACATATCAGATACTGTTGAATCTAAATTAAATTCACCTCTTGTAGATGTTGTATATGTAACTGTACTTCCGTCACCTGTGTATTGATCTAATACTCTGTAATTTTCTCCTGATATTGCAAAAGTTTTTGTTGATATAACACTCAAGTTTGCTGGTGCTGTACCAAATGTTATTGTTTTATTTGCAACACTAATTGTATAATCTGTAGTTAATTTTTTAACAGACCCATCAACTGAAACCGTTACAGAACCTAATGTGCCTGGATAATCACCAATCGAATATGTTGTCGTACTTCCATTTCCTCTATAATTTTTCTCAGATATAAATGGTACACCTGATTCTGGTGATGTATAAACTTTAATATCAACTGTGTCAAATAATTGTCCCGGAACTGCTTCTTCAGGAGCATAACTTGTATCTGGTGAAACAAAATCGTCACCTTCTAATATAATATCTGATGGTGCTGATCCAACTGCAGATTTAAACAAACCGCCTTTAATAATCGAATCAATTGTTCTATCATCGGTTGGCGTTAACACACCGTCTTCATTAAATGGTATAAATTCAACAAGAGAATTTTCATCTGGTGTTACACTTAAAGTAAATGTAGTTGTTGATCCATCTCCTCTAATAACATCGTCTAATTTTAAACGTGTACTATCATCAGAACTTATATAAACTTGATAAACATCTGTTGTTGCTGGAGCAGTAGCAAATGTAAATGTTCTAGTTGTCCCATCTGCTGTAAATGTTTTAATGTTTGATGTTCCATAAGCGTCCCAAGGAAAATCATACCAACCTGATTTATCCCATCCTTGTTCTTGTGAGAATAATAATCCTGTAACCATTGTTCCACCGTAATCAACACCTGCCATAATTTGTGATAATTCGTTACCTGGCATTCCTGCAGTTGGTGTGTAAAAACCTTTTGCTCTGTCTGATGCTGTTAAACCTGTTTCATCACCATAAACTTTATAAAGATCTCCTATGCTTTCTTTAAATTTTGTTGTTGACGTAAAGGCACTTGTTGCTTTATATAATTCGTTGTTATATCTAATTAATTGTCCATATGCATAAGAAGTTGATGACTCCCAATCTATAACATCGGTTGTAGATTTAATTCTGTCAAACTTCATTGTGACATCAAAATCTCTAACAAGATCGTTGTTTAAATTTGCATATGCTTTAGCAACAGTAGTAGGGTTTGCTCCTGTACTCGTTCCGCCTGTAATTGCAACAGTTGGCGTTGCTGTATAATTTCTACCTTTACTTGCTACTGTAATTGTTGTAACTGCACCATTTTGTATAATTGCTGTAGCAGTTGCCGCATCAGTATCTGGCGTTGTATACATTTTATAAGATCCTGATTTTGTAGTTTGTCCTGTAAATGTTGTACTAGCAGGCATATAAAACGTACCTGTAAATTCATCAAATGTATGTGAATTTGCTACACCCGAACCACTATTATTTTGTGTGTCAAAAATCTGTGCTTGTTTCTCACTTGTAAATAATGGATAGTAATATCCATATGTTCCACTTGTACTACCAGAACTACTTGTACCTAATATTTGGAATGGCCCTGTACTATTAACAGTACCTCCTAATATAGTTACAGTAGGTGCAACAGTATATCCTGCTCCTCCTGACGCAACAGTAATCGATGAAACATATTTTTTATGATAATCATTCCACATCTGCCAAGGGTATTCAGATAATTTACTTGTATCACTTGATACATTTAACGTTCTAATTTTTCCATCGTTATCACTATAAAATGGTGGATTATCAAAATCAGTAAACATTCCATCTTCTGTATCAGTGCCGGTGTAACCCAATTTGTATTCTCTTAATTTTGTATGAAAAGGTTTGACTTCATTAATATAACTTTCAATCCAAGTATCTGTGCCTGTTGTATAAGTTTTTCTTTGATCTAGTTGTCTCGCAGAGTTTTTAGCATTCATGAATGAAGTTTTAAACACCCAATCAACATAAGTTTGTTCAGATAATACTTTTCTTAAACCTGTAAAGAATAATGTGTTATATTCTACAGCAAGATCATTAATGAATAAATCATCTCTTAATGCAGTTAAAATTTTTCTTGTTTCTTTTGCTGGCTCTTGATCAAAGAAATTATCATCAAAATTATCTTGTCCAGCAAATCCTGTGGCATCTTGTGAATAATCATATAATTTAGTTGATAATTTAATAGTTCCATTTTCTGTTCCAACATTTTCCCAACCTGTTGAAGTCTTCATAAACAATTTCCAACCACCTGTATCGGCTGATGTTACTTTAACGTGTTTTCCTATATCAAGTTCTAATGTATCTAATTCGTATTGATAAGTTACTTGTTTGTCAATTTTTGTATTTTCATCATGAGCCATACTACTAGTATCATACCAATCTGTATAACTCCAATATTTGCTAGTGTTATACGTTTGAATTTTTGTTCTTGACCATTCTATGCTATCCCAAGTGTATATTGCCCAAAATCCGTTAGCAGTTTCGTCTGCTGAAACAAGATATTTTACTGTTCCTGATAAGTCAGCAGTATTAATATAAGTCAAGTCAGCATAGGTGTCTACTGTAGCGTCCCATTCTAAACTTGTAGATGTTGGTTCTAAATCTTTAGAATCTAAATTTGTTAAATTAATTGTGCCAACTAATTGGTGTTTTTTCAAAACTGTATTTGCATAATCAATTATTTCTTTTAAAGCATTATATCTATCTACATACCAACTTTGTCTTGGTCTAATGTTATTTCCATATCTTTCGTTTACAGATAAATCTAAATCAGGTACTTTGTCACCAGTACTATTTTCACCTACTAATGAATCCCACCAACGTGTTTCAATTTGTGTTCCTGGACGATAAAATTTATCACCTTCTCTAACTAATTTCCATACTGAATGTGCATCACCCTCAAATGTATTTGTTCTGATATCAGCATTTAAAATTATATTATCGTTTATAAGATTACCTACATTGTAAATTAAAAATTTATCTGTATCTGTTACTGCGTAATATTTAAAATCAAATCTTTGCGGATTTGTAATTAAATTAGTAATATAAGCAGTAGTATTTTTTCTTTGCACCACACTATTAGTTGGCATACTAATTTTATTTTTTACCCAATAATAATAGTAATTTACAAATCCATCAAGTACAGAATTGTATTTTTGTTTAACAGTATATTGTGAATCGTTTAATGGGGTTCCGGTTGTTACTTGATTAATAGTATATTCACTAGGTAATAATGTTGTTTCTATCCATTCATAAATGTCTATACTAGATCCAGGAAATATTTTACCCCAATTATTTGTTTTGTATTCTTGTGTATCTTGTTCATACCATAACCATTTTACTTTAGATAGATCCCACCAAATTTCTCCAATGTGGTTTTCTGCCCATGCTAGTTTAGTATTTGTATCATCTCCAACATTATAAGTCGCTGGATCCCACGTTGTTTTAATATTAATTTCTCTATCTGCAATTCCAAGTATTCTGCCTTTTATAGGATCATATAAATCATAATGATCTCTAATTTGTTTTGTAGATTTATTAAATTCAAACACTTGTCCAAGTTTATTAATATCTATTAATGCAGTTTCATATGCAAGTTGTTTCCAAGCATATTCACTATTAACGGTTAAGTCAAACTGAGCTACAGTTCCGTCTTTTGATATTAGTGAACTACCATCACTTGATATGTTACCGTCATCTTCTGGAGCACCTATTAATACTGTATTATCGATTACACACACACCTTTTCCAAAATCATCATTTGCAGATACACTTGTTGTTACCATTCTATCATCAATAACAAATTTTGTATTGTACATAGTAGCTGTATAAGCACCACCTGATCCAACATTTAAATCAACAATTCTTGTATCTTGTAAATCAAAAGTTGTCTCGCCTGAATCAAAATTCATTTCTCTATCATTTGCAAATTTTTCTGCACCAATTACTAGTCTTGTACCTGCTTGATTTATAGCTAATGTTGATCCAAAATTCATATTAATTTGAATATCAGGTGCTGTAATTGTTTGTTGTAATGTATAAGCTAATGTTGAGTCTCCGTCAGCGTCCCATTTGTAATAATATATTGCTCCAGCATCTGCCTGATTACTATCATCATACCCTGGTGCACCAACTACTAAAGTTGTACCATCTTTACTCATTGCTAATGATTCACCAAACTGAGTGTTTAAACTTGAACCATCTGCACTTGTTCCTTCTAATGTTTGTACAAGAGTAAATGAATGCTGTACACTGTCATCATTTGATTGTGATGTTCTTTTATAAATTTCTACTTTTCCTGCTTGTCCTAATGCTTTAGAACTAATAGCAAGAATATCAGCATTATCACTTGCTTCTAATCTATGACCAAATCTTTTATTCGTGCCTGGAACAGCAGATGTAAGAGTTAAGCAATTAGTCCATGTATCATATGTTGATCCATCTGATCCAATTCCCCATTCGTACATATAAACTGTACCTGCATCTGTTCCTATTCCAGGTGCTGATACAAATAGATATTTTTGTGCTGTAGTTCTAATTGAATCTGCTCCTGACTCTGTAATTTTATGTGCCCAACCAAAGTTTTGTGATGCAACATCTGTTGGTGGTGTTATTGTATTCAATATTCCGTATTTGAATGTTGTTGGTTCCCACAAATATATTTTAACTAAACCTGCGTCTGAAAATCTTGTACTGCCATCTGCACCAATTGTATTCGTGTATGGTGCTCCTGCAACTACAAAGTTTTCATCTGTACTCATTGATAATGAATAACCTAATTTACTTGTTGAGTCATCATTTTCAGTCATTGTTACAGAACTTTGTGTACTAAATGTTGTTCCTGCTGAAGAGCTTGAACGGAATAAGAAGTGAACCGTACCTTGTCCTTTTGTTGGTGCTGAAACTACAACTGTTCTACCGTCGTTTCTTGCTAAAATTTTATATCCAAAATCTTGATCTGCTGTGGCTGTCGATGGTGACAGTATTGTTGTAGTTGTGTATGGATCTTGTTTTTCATAAACACGCCATAAACCTAATGAATCTGCATCAGCAAAAACTTTATCACCTTCTTTTTCAATTGCATCGTTCTTATCTTGATACACACTATAATTTAAAAGATCATTTACATTGTCCATTGAACTTAATCTTACAGAAACAAATTTGTAAATATTTCCATAACTGTCAGCTGTCGATCCATCTTCTAATGTAGGAATAAATGCTGACTCTCCTGTATAATCAATTATAACTGTTTTATGATCTGGTATACTACCAACTTGATATACTTGATTTAATGTTGTTTCTTCTGAATTGGCAATTGCAAAATAATCAGGTAGTGTTGTTGTTGATCCAGCACTTAATCCATGACTGTCAGTAAATATAATTTCCATTTGTGTACTATTAAGCGATCTTAATGACTGTATTTTAATTCCTGCTGATGTAAAACGGTACACGTCCCAATTATTATTAGATTTATTTGCTACCCAAATTAAATCATTTGCAGTGATTGAATTAACATCAAGATTTAGTAATTCAGTTATATTAAATGCTGTGTGTTGAACTTGAGTTAATTGCGGATACCCTGCATTTTTATAAACTTGTGCTGTATCTCTGTCTACACCCGCTGTTGTATAATCATATCTTGCAAATGTTGAACTTGCTGTATATTCTACAGGTTTACTATAAAAATCATCTGCAGGAACTCCTAAACTTCTAGTATATGCTTTTGTGTCATTAGACGTACCCAACAACTCAATACTTTGTGGATTTGCTACAATCTCATTATCTTTTAAAGTTATTTGTATATTTTCTCTAGCGTCTGTATTACCAATTCTTCCAGTTCTAATCATCCATTCTGGATACAAATCTAAAGTAATATCAGACTCTTCGTATTTGGCTTTAAGCAATTTGTTAATTGCATTTTGAGTTCCTTTTTCTTTAATATATCCTTGATAAAATTTATATTGTGATACATCATTAACAAAAAGATTTTCTAAATAATCTCTTGACTGATACCCAATTAATCGTTGTGCAAGTTCTTGCTGTGATTCATCAAAATTATTTGATTCTAAATTATAAAAATCATTAAATTGTGAAATCTTATAATCAAAGTTTGGAATCAGCTGTGGTGCTGGTTTTTCTAATTTTAACATCCAACTTTCTGTTACAAATGTTGTACCTGAATTATGATTTATTTTTGCAACATAAAATCTTCCTTGATATTCAACACTATCACCAACTTTATAATCTGTATTTTTTAACCAATATGTAACTTGTGCGGCATCAAATACAAAGCCTGGTGCATAATAATCACCATTCCATCCTGCTGTTTTCCACCCTACTAATTTTAATTTTTGTTGACGGAATCCTGTATAAGGATCATAAATGATATCTGAAAACACTGTACTATTATCAAATAAAAGAATGTGTTCTTTTTGTACTGTATTCAAAGCAATATTATATAATCCAACATCTTGTGATTTTATTCCCAAATCAAAAGTTTTGCCAATACGTTTTGTTGACATTTCTCTTATATCAAGTTTTCTTCCACCTGCATCTAACAACGAATAATCACCAGATAGGTTTCTTAGTTTACCTACAATAGAATTATTAGTATCTAATTCAAAACCGTCTGCGGCAGGTGAAACTGTAATAGCTGACCCTGCAGACCAGTTTTGTGTAGTCCAAAATAAAAATTCTTTTACTGCATTCTGCCAATTTAATGTTTCTTTAATTTCATTTGAATATTTGTCAAATTTAAATCCTTGTTCTTCTAACCATTTTCCGTAACCAAACAAAAAGTCTGATACATCTTGAATAGTTTCAAATACATATCCATATGGAATAGTTTGAACTGTTTCTTGATAATTTGAATACCTTTCAACCTCAACAGCCGATACAGAAACTTTTTTACTTGTAATTGATTTTATTGGATAATAAAAATTGAAATATGGCTTTTTTGTTGAATATCCTAAAACTTTATAACCACCTAAAAGGGTAGATCCATCTATACCAACATCTGTATTCTTTTCTATTAATACACCCGAATAGTAAAAACTTTCTACAGGATTTGATGTTCTAAATAATATTTTATAATTTTCATCCGGTACAAATTTAGAACCAGAAGTTGATCCTGGTGAAACCGAATCTGTTAATACTTTTAAATTATCTTTATCTGTGAACCCACCTAACTTATAAGCCATTTGTACAGATAAGTTTTTCATTTTTTTGTAATAAAAAATATTAGGATCAAGATTTCTTGAAGACAAATAATTAACTACAAAAGATTGGTACCCTGCTGTGTTGTATCTTGTAACTGTTCCTGTTGTATTATCTGTAACAGTTTCTATATGATATTTGGCTGTTGACAGTTGTGTTCTTATGCTTGTATCTGTATAAATTAAATTTCCTGATACATTTGTTGATAATCTAGATAGATCAAAATATAAACTAAAAAATTTAGCAGGTTTTGTTAATGCTAAAGTTTTCATTATAGTAAATGGGTATGCTGACGCTCTTCTCCACGATGTCTCTGCTGGTGCTTGATCTCCAAATTTCCAACCTGCTCGTCTACCCGGAATATCAAAATTATCTACAAGTTTTGCCGCAATTGGGTCTAATAAGTTTCCTGATGCATCTACAGGAAGATGACTTGTAATTTCAGGTTTTCCATATCTTCCTGGCTGTGTTGCAATAGCGTCCCATAACACAGTATTGCCAGAGGTATAAGGTGCCACTCCATATGTAGTTTCCCAAGTACTTGGTTTTTCTGAATGGCCTAACATCTCCCATGGTCTTATATGTGGTGAGTCAGTATCATAAAAATATTTGTATATGCCTCTCCAATGTCCTGGCAAACTTTGATTGTTTACTCGATCAGTTGATTTAGCATAATTGTATGTGAACGGTGACCCTTCTGTAAATTGTGTATTATTCAAATATTGAACATTATTTCTACCCGCCCAAACATAAAAATCCGAACCCATTACATCATTAACCTCTTGTAATGTATATTCTGTTGAGGCAAATGCTGATGGCATTACATCATTAATATCTAACAATGTTGCATCATACGTTGTTTTACAATTATTATAAATTCTTTTTTCTAGTTCTAAAATTAAATCATCTCTTTCATCACCATATGCTTTAATATATGAACCATCGTGTTTTCGTATAACTGATGTATCAGTAATGTAAGTTGTATCAGTAAATGTTTCTGGCGTAAATTTTGGATACATTCCAAGTTTTGTTGGTGTTGCTGGCATATAACTTCCAGTTGTATCACTATAATCTTTGATCTTAATTTTATCATCTTCTGCAAGTGTAGCCGTAATGTTTATACTATCATCGATTGTACTAAATGTATAATCTGTACCAACTAATAATTGAACATCATTTAGATATACATATACCGCTCTATTACTTGGTGTAGTAATATCAAATTGTGAATTAATTGCGTATTCTGTTTGTGAAGCACCTAGTACCGTATAAGATCTTACTGAAACATTTTCACCATATCCTATCATATCATCATAATAAAATGGAAAAGTATTATTTTTTCCTTGACTAATTGCTTCAATAATTTCATCAACTCTATCTGTGGCAACACCTTCATATGCTGTACCAATTGCATGAGTTAAAAATGAATTATACCATTTTTCATATTCTAAATTACAATAATCAATTGCTGATAAAACGTTTGTTTCTTGATCAATTAATCCAAATACTGCAGGAAGTAATGCTCCTTGGTGCTGTTGTATTGCTCCACCTTTTAATCTGGCATCTGGTTTATCTCTTAAATTTGAAACTCCTGGGGTAACACCTGTAATATCTTGATTTTTATCAAAAATATCTCTAACATGATTTAAAATTTGTCCAAACGTAAACGTGCCTAACTGTGCATTTACACTATTTGTTGATAAATTTTCTGGTACTTCATAAATTCCTTTAGTTGTTACTTTGTCAGCTGAACTATATCCAGCAATTCTAACTTGATCATCAACGGTTAATTCTTTAACAAATTTCACATACTTGTTAACTGTACCATCTACAAGAGTATAATCAGTTGTTAAAGTTTTTCTTATACCGTTTACTAAAACAGAAACTTCTAGATCCGTAAGTGATACAGAATCTTTATAAAAATCAATTGGAAATAATTGTTTTTCTGTATCATCTACAATAAAAGTTCTAATTACTCTTTGCTTACTTTCATTAGTTCTTTCAATCCAAGCACTTTTACTATTATGTGTTCCTGCACCTGTTGTATAATGTAAATGTCCTTCTGCTAAATTTTTTGTTACTGTTGTTGTATCTGATTTATATGTAAATGTACCAGATGTATGATCCGAATCAAATACAATATCTCCCACGTTGTTAATTGTATTATATTTTACTTTCAATCCTAATACTGTATCTGTTGTTGCTGTGTCTGATATTGCATATGCAAAAACTTTAGCTCCAACAAACGTTGAATTTAAGTACGTTGCCTCATCATCAAACGAAATATCGTTATTATCCCACATACCAAACAATGGTTGTTGATTTAATGTTGTTTTAGTTTGTGATGTTGTCCAAAGTTTTGTTGTTGAATTATAATAATATGTGTTACCTTGGTTGCTTGTACCAAGCTCTACAAAAACTGATTCATCATTTGCTGGCGTACCATCAGACGCCTCGGTTAATGCAATAACCTGCGTTGAGTCTCCACCTGTTACAAAACTTACATCATAAATTTTATTTTTTACAATTGGGTCTGTATCCGCGGCAAAAATTACTCGCATGCCGTCTGCTAAACTTAATCCGTCAACAATATAACCTGTTTGATTTACTACACTACTAAACGCATCTGTCGTCACTGTATCAAATAATGCTACAGATGTTTTTGCCTGCGTTCCGTGATTATAAAGTGCAAGTCCAGAATCAAATTCTATAATTGGTCTTTTTGCTCTATCAGTTTCATTTAACGTTTGTGTAAAATCATTAATTTCCGCTGTTCTTTCTATAACAGATCTATGAAACCATCTGTTATATCTAGACCAAGCATTTTGATCTAACGAATCCCTTTTAATTACAATATAATCTGCATCATCTGGTCTATAAAATGCTTTCGCATATGGTCGTGAATCATAAGTTACACTATCATATAAAATAGTTGTTTCTGTTGCATATCCTTCTGGAGTAATTAAATTTTCAATATTTGTTAATGTTATAGAATCACCTACTCCTTCAACATAATATTCTTTATTTTGATACGCTGTATCTACTATAGATGTTTTAAATTTAATTTTCATTCCGTTTGATAAATCTAAAGTTCGTAAGGAATAATTTTTAACTCCAATTATATCATTAGCAGGATTAAGTTTTTTAGTTGAATCTACTGTTTTAATTTGTAATACACCATACATAGCATCATGCATACCACACTGATAATATAAAGTATCAGGTGCACCTGTTGGTACTGTAAATGTAACTGTACTTTCGTCTACTCCGTTATTTGTAACACCAGTAGAATATATTGTTGATGTTGATCCATCTGCAGACAGTTTATCTTTATAAGGTTCTGTCATAATCCACAATGGATGGCCTTTTGCGTTTACATTAAATTTGTATGTGTTACCTCTGTAAAGAGTTACAATTGGGTTTCTTTCATTTTCTCTATGAAGTAAATTCCAAGCACGTGCTGAACTCCCATCATCTGGCCATGCTTCAACTTTATATTCTGCTACTGCTGATGGTCCAATTGTATCTATTTCAATTGCATTAGGGCCTTCTGGAATCCAATAATATTCTCTGTAATTAATAAGTTTATCATAATCAATTGCTGGATTCCAACTATAAACTTTTTCTTTGTTTAGTCTATCATGATTATCAACTTTTCCGCCAAAATATTTAATTTGATTAATATAGTCATCATATGTTCCTGTAAATTTAACTTGATCTTCAGGATTAACTGACGTTGTATCTCTGTCTGTATATGTTACGGCAGGTTCTAATTGATATGCGAATCTATCTCTACTAGTTGCACCAATATATCTGTCAGTAATTTTTCTTGTATATGCATCTTGTTTTCCAATAAAACCGTCTAATCTTTCTAATGCACCTTTTTGAATTAAAGGATCTAATGTACTTGATAGAAATCTTGTATTAGAATCTGTTCTATAAAACGCAGGTAGGTGCTGAATAGTTCTACGATATTCGTTATTACCTTGCTTAACAACTTCTTGATTTGTTAATGAATCTGTTGGATTATCTGCCATTAATATCCTGCCCCACTACTGCCGGTACTTGAACCGGAACCTGATGTAGTAGAGCCTGACACTGCTGAACCTGTTGTAGTGTTTGTTGTAGCGGTTGACGTGCTTGTTACAACTGTTCCTGATGCTTCTAATTGATTAGCACCTAACGCAGTTATAATTGAAACATCACCAACGGTGGCCCCACTGATAAAAATCTCGTCTGCCGCTGAATCAAGTTGGAACAAAGACCCAAAACTTTGTCCTGATTGGTTTGGCACAATCACAACTGTTAATAAATGTGGCGCCAGTTGATTGTGTACAAAAGCGGCTAATTCTGTAAAATAAAATGTATCACCAAAATCCCAATTGTCTAATGTAAAAAACTCATTTATTGCATCAATTACTCTTGTTTTAATAACTGCATCTGTAACATTAGTTTTAAGATTTTTTACAACTTTAAAAGTTGCTTGTAATTCTTCATCGGCATTTGTTCCAAATAATATTTTATATTTTACAGGATGATATATTATTTGATCAGATAATGATTTTAATGGATTAAGTGTACCAGCATAAGAAATTCTCATTTGATCTGCTGTTGATGGTATTGGTTTAATACCCCCATCCTGTAACCAAATTCTATATAAGTTATCATATGTTCTTTCTAACATATAAACATCTACAATATTTGATACTGCTGGGTCTATTCTAGTTTCTTGTCCTGCATTATGTTTGTATTGGAAAAATAAAGTACTTCTTCCTCTTCTTGCATAATAATCTGTAATAGTTGTTAATGTGTTGGTTGTTGAACTATATTTTTTAACAACATCTTCTGCTAAATCATAAAAATAAAATAATTGACCATCGGTATATGTTGCACTAGACAATGTTATATCTGCTTCATTTAACGAAACTACAAAATTTGTTGCGGCATATGGTTTGTATCTTGCTATATTATTATATGAAATATATTTTTCAAAGAAAACAAATTTTAGAGTCGGACTTGTATCTGGTTCCACTATAATATCAAAAATTTCTGGATTATCTACTACATTGTCATCATCGTCGTCATAAAATCCAACTTTTACTTTTCTATTATCTTGATATCCGTCTGCTTCTGTTACTGTATCTACAACTTGCCAATTAATCGGATAACCAATTGAATTGCTTGTTGATACAATTGAATTAGTTTTTAAAATTTTTACTGTATCTTTAACAGATTTTCCTGTTTTATAATCATAAATTTTTTCTTGTGCATCATAATGAAACTTGTTTTGTGCCTCTGATTCAAATATATAATCTAAACTTCTGTATGTCACTGTATAAGTATTACCATCATTTGTAAATTTAAACCACCAACTTGCATCTAAATTTGTACCTGCTGTTGATCCTGTGTTACTCAAACTGAATATTGAACTAGAACTTAAATTTGTTGCTGTTATTACTTTCCAAGTCTCAGTATCAATATCATATCTTAAACCAAATTCTTCATATGCTTCAGTTCGATCAATTATATCTGTTTTTAAGTCGTCTGCAAATGTTGTAGTTAAGTTTGCTATAACCGCTGATACAACAGAACCGTCTGGTATTATATTATTAAGTGTAACCGGTCCAAGACCTGATTCTAAATTACCTACACCACTGTTGGCACCATCATTAACTACTCCACCAATTTTTGCCCACATTCTATCTTCGGCATTATCAGTTCCTGCTGTTACTAACGTATTGTTTAAAAATTCTTGAGTAGTTGGAGATGTAAATTTAAGTAATGCACCTTCTTTTACATACTTCATATTAGATGTAGCAAAATCACCAATTACTAAAGCGCCACCAGATGTAAAATATCCTGTATTTGTATTTGTTGACGTGGTTGTTGAATTCCATGTAGCACTTAACGAACTTAAATCTTTTGTACTATATTTTAAATAATAAAATTGTCTTGAATATGCTTCTTTAAGTTTTTTTTCTACAGAATTATCAATTGTTGATTTGATATTATTTCTATTATTAAAAGTAAATGTAAGTGTATTTGTACTTTCTTCTCTATAAAGTATTCCGTCGTCGGCAAATACACTTACATTTGAATACGCTCCTGTTGGGTCTAAAATTTCTTTTGCTCTAGATATACCAGATGCTGATCTGTTTACTGATCTTACTTTAATAATTTCTTGTGATGCCGACAATGGCACAACTTGATAGTCTTCTGCAGTAATCATTCTATTTTGTGAATAATAAACCTGTGCCGCTTTTTCTTTTATTGAGGCATTTGTTTCTGTTGCGGCTGAATTATATACTGATGCTTTAAGACTTAAGGATAAACTTATTGTCTGTTCTGCCCCATTAGCATCTATATACGGAACGGTTACTAATATACCTTGCATATCGGCAGGTTGAATTATATATTTGGCATTATCACTTGTTCTATAATATAGTCTAAATGTTCCTAAAGGTAAATTACTAAAATTTCCATCACCAAATACTAAATCAATTGCATCATTTGCTTTTGTTACAACGTTATAAATGTTTCTTTCTGTTTTTGCTAAAGAATTATAAATTGCATTATTACCTGACAACGATGGAACCTGTTTCCATTGTTCAAAAAGTTGTCCAAATTGATCTAACTTATACAACCAAACATCAGTATTATTAATATTACTTGCAGAAATTGATCTAACATAATTTGTAATTGCTGTATCAACTGTAAACCCTGTGTTTTCGCTTACACCTTGTTTAAATAAAAAGAAAAAACCTGTGTTATTAGAACTATCACCCGACCCATCTGTTCTATAAGTGTATGTTAGGCCTGAACCTGGTATTGGTGATTCTTCATAAATTGAGTTACTATCTGCAATACTACTTGAAGTTATTTCAAAAGATCTCATTGTTCCGCCTATAGTTTTTGTAAATTTATAAATTGGTAAATCTATTTGATTAGAACTTAATGTATAAACTTCAGTTGATATTCCACCAACTGTTGCTGAATCTCTTGGTGAACCAAAAAGTTGTCCAGTTTGATTTGCCGCATTTAGTATTGCTATAAATTGTTCTCTATAATTTGAGTTTGCAGAATCATTCCAAATTATATTTTGATTTGCAAGATTAGTTCCTGTAGAATCATTTACATCTTGTGTTGTAGACATAGAATCTATTTTTAATAAACCCGTTGCAGGTTGGTTTCTTTTAGCATTATAGCTAATTAATCTTGCTAATCTTAGAACAGAATTTCTTCTTTCTGCAGTTTCTAAAAAGTTTTCTCTAGCATTTAAATCTACTCTGAAAGAAAGTGCTTGAGCAACATAAGCAATTAAATCAATAAGTGCTACATATTCTGAACTTTCTACAAAGTCATTAAAATCATCTGGATAATTTTCACGTAAATATGCCACCATTGTTCTACGTAACGTTTCAAAATCATACGATTTGAAATCTGCCTGGTGGAATGCCTGATAAATCTTACGCCAATCCTCGGCAACTAATAATCTGTTTTGTCGTTCTGTTGTGGCCATAATATGTTTATATCAATATTTATAGTATTAATTATATGCGTACATTAAGATAAGCGTAACAATGAATTCTCATCAAAACTAAATTGTAATTTCTCTGTAATGTTCAACGGCACATACTTTATAGTAGCTTGTATGGCTATACCATGATCTTTCTCTGTAACTAGTATTTCTTCTGTGTTTATACGTGCATCTGCATTTAAATTATCAGTAACATCGTCAATTATTTGCTCCTTTAAATCATCTGTAAATGGTTCAAACAAACAATCATATATTATTGTGCCAAATTCAGGATTCTCTACCCTTTCGCCCTTACGTACCGACAAACGATTTATGAGATCCTGTTTAGCACACTCAAAATCATAAACCTTAAAGTTCTGCCTTTCTGCTTTTGATGAAAAACCTTTAAATGTAACTGATTTGTTATTTAAATTTTGTTCTATTTCGTCTGTCATTAATTTAATCTCCTAAACTCTACGTCTACTTTATTATAATCTACCATATAAAAACCTGTATCTGTCATTTTTCTTGCCCATGGAACTTCTTGTGCCATAACACCTTCATAAATTCCATTAGTATGTTTGTATTTAAACCTATAGATATTGATACCAGATTGCGATTTGCCAATTAATTGTATATCTTCTTTTAAACGTATATCACTCCATTTACTAAAAAACGATCCCACTTTGCCAGCAATACTTCCAATCTTTGAACTTAAATTTGCTGTTACATTTTGCATCATGGATTGTCCTCCTATAGCGGCCTCTCTTGCATTAAAGAGTCCTACTTTAGAAAAGGATTTAGTTACTAAACTTTTTACTTGATTGATTCCTACAATTTTTCCACCTACTATTGTAGAAAAGTTTTGTGTTATACTATTCAAATTACCAAGTGAAGACTTTATATTTTTTATTGAAGAAAGATTTTTTGTAAGTCCTGATACTGCTGAATCTAAACTAAAAAGTTTGCCACCGCTGTTTACAAAAACATTATCTTTAAAAAGTTTTATATTTTTATTAGATAAACTTTCAATTACTTGTGATGAAACTGTTTTAGTTAAATTATTTTTAATTGTAGAAATATTTTTAACGGCTTTTAATTTTTCTGATATGCTATCTTTAATATCAAATGGAAGATTTATTTTTTTAGAAATACCATAAATTTCGTTGTATTTTGAGCCAAAATCATTTAATATTTTTTTGGCTTTTTGTGCATTAGTACTATTACCCATTTCTCGTTTAACATGACCCAAAGCATCTGCTTGATATATTGCATCACGAATGGAAGATTTAGGGTCGAGTCTAAGAAGCATATTCAAATGTTCAGCAGTGCCCGGGGTATTTGCTAACTTACTCCATGCTTTTTTATCATCATGATCTATTGGAGTTACACCATCACCAGCAATAACACTTGCTC
>Ga0208896_1000648_pt1 | contig 18327 bp, 7 predicted proteins | sample ETNtaG_27_FD_185778 | JGI IMG/M metagenome (GOLD analysis project Ga0208896, IMG submission 185778) | Marine microbial and viral communities from oxygen minimum zone, Eastern Pacific Ocean - ETNP201406SV63 (SPAdes) (version 2) | ecosystem: Environmental > Aquatic > Marine > Oceanic ... | reverse complement strand
CACCGGCGCTAGAACCGGCGTCACGGCAAACAGCTACCATGGCAAAATACTGATAAGGATTTGTTAGATCAGATGAGTCTTGAATTGCCATAGCGGAATCCGTTCCCGCATATAGGGAGTCTCCGCCGAAATCCGCCCAATCCGTATAGACTCCTCGGTTATGATCGTCGTCCAAGGTAGCAAAAACAACACTTGCTGACGCATCGTGGGTGGATTTGTTCAGTTGCTTGATAACAGCTAAAGAGATATCGCTGGCATCAGAACCGTTAAAAATCAGCGTCTCAGCGTTAAAAGCCGGCGCTTTATCGCTCCAGCCACTACCACCCTCTACCCATTTCTCTGACTGGAGATATGTGGCCGACCAACTATTGAAATTCCCCGGATAGGGGGATGTGCCGGAGGATGTCCCCCACGGGTAGGTGGAGGCACTCACACTAACATCAACATTCTCAAAGCCGTAGAGTCCGTTGTTAAGTCCTGTGCTGTCATCAAAATGCACAGCGATGGAATAATCCACAAAAACATCATCGAAGCCGCCCGAAGCACCAGCGGCAATAAGCGCATTATCCAAGCCATCAGTACCGTTAGCGGTATCCTGCAGCACCGCGGACATCTGGACTGACGCACCTTCTCCCAAATAGTGCTCATAGAGATATTCCATGAGAGTAAAGAGCTGACCATATTCAGCAGATAGACCTTCATCGCCCATCATCAGGCTATTGCCATTCACCAAGGAGAAGCCTCCATCCACAGATTTGTATCCGGCTACATAGGCCCCGAAATGCTGGAGGCCTGTCGTTACCCAGTCGTCTTCGTCTGTATCATAATTATATTGGATCAGGCCTGTCATGGCTTGGGCCATCCCTTCTTGAGCTGTGGCTGGATCATGGGGATCACTGTCCACGTAGATCACATCCAGATAGTTGCTGTAAGGCTGTACATCAGGTGCAGCCTGGTCGATAGGATCAAAAAGACCCTCTACTACTAAGTCACCCAGAGTACCGTAGGCATAGTCTCCCATGTCTGCTACCAACACCACAATTTTGTCATCTCCATCTATATCGGGAGTATCTCCAAATTGCCCTGTCATAAAATCAAACAGACCCATGGTAGAATCGGCTACTATGGAACTGTCCATGGTAGCTATAATGGCAGCTACATCATCTGTGTTGGAAGAACGATGAGTTAAGCCAACATTCATGGACGCCCAGGTGGCTCCATCATCGGTTGACTTCAAAACTCCACCCGGTCGATACTTTACTATCCGGCGATCCTCCATGGGCGGGGTACCGCTTCCGGCGTAGATGGTACCATCGTCAGCCACGGCAAGAGCCGTCACCACATAAGAGAGTGAATCTCCGGTGTTAAGCGTATGTATTTTCGGCGTTACCTCAGTCCAGCTTGGATCGCCAGAGAGGCTCGTACTTTGTACACCTTCAGATGTCCCTGCAAAGAGCGTCCCTTCATCCGCCGAAAGAGCAAGCGAATAAATCTCCACATCGTCCAGATCAAGATCAGAAAGATTGCCTCCTTCTACGCTCACTGAGAAAACACCGGAAGTTGAAGAGTAGTAAACCGTCCCAGTTGAGCTGATTGCCATAGCAGAAACCGCTTCGGTGCCAGTGCTGTGAACGGTCACACCGTTAATATCATAATCTGCACTGTAGGTGGTACTGTCGTCATCGTCATCATCAAAGTTGTTTTCGTTAAAGTAATAAACGTTTTCGTTCATCAGGTCAACGGTGTAAGCCCCAAGGTCGGAGTTATAGGCCGCTTCACCAGTCCACATGACCGTATCGGCAGCATCATAAATGTTCAACGTCTGCCCTACTGACATGGAGACTCCAGCGGAAGATGCAGTGTCGAGACCTAATGTCAAATGCCAACTGGTTGTATCGGATACAGTAGAGTAATCATAGAACCATACCGTGTCACCTGTGGACCAGTCGAGAGTGAAAGAATCTGTCTGAGTTGAGTCCAAAACATCTACCGTAACATACGATAAGAAGGAGCTATTCACTGTTACCGTACCGCCTTCAATAGGAAGCTTATCTTCGTATTCAGCTTCAGCGTTCCCCCGGAAAAGCCCCACATCCGTAGCTACCACCATAACTGTAGAATCGTAGATAGTTACGGCATAAGCGGGAATACCCGGCCAATCAGTGGTTGCGGGTGCTGGAAATCCCTGATTAAGCTCCGAGAATGAAAATCCGCTCTTCCAGAACAGTCCGCCCTTACCTGCTGAGAAGGGTTCATCAGTCCCGGGAATGATATGAATGTCGTAAACGGTTGAGCTTTCGCCATCAAACGTAGGCATACCGGTAGCTTTTTTCTTCCACGTCTCGGCAACATCCGTACTACGGAAGACTGTCTTCTGCCCACTACTGCCCCCATCGTCCGTTCCGCCCCCCTCGATTCCAGCCCACCACGTGGTGGAATCCTCGAATGCTATCGAGTAAATAGCATGAACATGCTGATCTGCAGGTGCCGATACATTCACCAATCCGGCAACCGGTTCAAACGGGAGAACATCACCATCGGAACCCGACATGGCAGTCCATGTAGCTCCGGCATTACTGGATACGAACACACCGGAGTTTGTAGTGGCCGCAACAGTGTTCTGATCCCACGGTGCAATAGCCAAGTCACGTATCCGGGCATCTTCTGTAAATACGTAACAGTTTTCGCCAATGGTATTCAGGGTGGCGCTGGATTGGAAGTAGGTAGAAAAGAACCCCTGATCGCTCCACCAAAACATATAGGATTCACCCACTTGCGGATCCAAATCGGCTGATGCAGTAATAGGCATAAATCCCATTACCGCTATGAGTACCAAAATTGTCAGTCTTGCTCTCTTTTTATACATCTTCATCTATCCCTCAAAACTGGAATCCGACGGATGCCATCCAAGTAGGATCGAACAGGTCAAACTGCGTCAGGCCAAAATCAGCCGTAAGCCGTCCAACACCGGCAACCGGGAAACTGTCAAGACCAAAACCAAATGACAGAGCCTTTCGAGAGTCATGATTCATCACATATCCGGCCCGTCCCACAAAAAATTTCATAAATGTCAGTTCTGCACCCAAGTTTAACCGTTCAGCATTATCCGGAGGGTGCTCTCCCACTACTGACACAGTCAGTTTCATCCCCGCCTTATTAATAGGATCAGCAGACATACCAAAGCGGAATGTAAGCGGCAGACTGTGGGGTTTAAATGGAAGCTCATCCGCAACCTCGGTTTGAATATAGCCTATCCCGGATGGATCAGGCTCTTCAATTGTGGTTGTGATAGTATCACCTTCATCATAATCGATAAATGCTCCACCCAACTGCATTTCCGGCCCAAAATTCCGGATGGACATCCCTAAGCGCAATGTCTTATAGCCTGTTAAAAAGAGAGTGCCAACATCTACTGCCCAGGTAGTTCCGGCTCCATATCCATCAGCCTCTCCTAAGCCGTTGGCATAATTCTCATGAACAATCTTCCCATGTGCTCCAAAACTAAATTTATCCGTCAGCTTGATACCATATCCGATACCTAAAGCATAATTGACCGCGTTGAACGTCTGTCCCAATGCACCTTCCTGGTCACTTACGCTGGTTACAAGCATGTCTGGGGAACTAAGTGACACAGCGCTGAAGGCAATGTTTCCAGGTATTTGGGACAAAGGCATGGAGAGTGCCAGTGCAGTATGTTCAATGCCTGCCAACCAAGAAGTTTGAGCTACAAACGCCGTACGGCCTTCAGCCAATGTAAGTCCGGCCGGATTCCAGAAGACTGCTGAGGCGTCATCTGCAATTGTTTCCATGGCATCACCCATTGCGAAACCACGGGCGCCAACACCTATCTTCAAGAACTGGGCGCCAACAAATCCAACTTTTGCCGTAAATGCTTCATTGATATCAGAAGCGGCCCATAACTGTCCCGTCAGGGACAACATCACAACAAATACCGAAGTTTTTCTCAGAGTCTTCAACATCAGTCACCCCTCAATATCACAAAGGTTCCACGCTGAATTTTTGGGTAAGTCTCCACTCCACTTTCTACAACATATATATAGAGACCACTTACCACATCCAGATCCGTCCGTGATGCCAGATTCCACGAAAGGTCAGCTCTCCCTTCCGTATTCTCTAATGAGATAATCAAATCTCCTGTCAGACTGAATATGGACACTTTACAGGCTGGCGGGAGATTGGTGAAGTTTATTTTGTCTTCATATTGAGATTCCAGCGAAGATGCCCCCCTATACGGATTAGGATAAACAGACACCTCACGTCCGTCCCATTCCTCATCGGTATCATACAATTTCCCAGGGTAAACCGGGGTGGGCGCCCCTGTGGAAGGATCAGTTTTGAAGTTTGTCTTGGATGATTCAATGGGTGGAAATTCAGGCTTCCCATGAGCAGCAGGATTATCGTAAGATGTCACAGCATAGTAGTAAGGGAGGTTATTAATGGGTCTCGAAATATCTTCAATCAAAGCCGTTTCGTTATCATCTTCATCTAACACATAAAATACTGTTTGAGTATCCACCCAGCTGTGTTCCAGATCAGGTAAATCGAACAACTGGCCATCATAAAGTGTATCACCCGTAGAAAAGTCAATTATATTGACCGGGCCGTCGTAGTTATCAAAGGCAGCAATCATCTCCCACCCTTCCGGATTAAATGTAGCTCGATAGACACGATACCCTTCGAAGTCGGCCGCTCCTACCAGAGGATCAACTTCAAGCTCAGCCGAGTTGTCCCAGGACAGGCGGACACCCTTATCCATAGGGCTATAAGCCAGGACCGGGACTGGCGGTGGAACCGGCAACAGGTAGTGAGTACCTTCGTTAGGCGCCGAAGGATTATAAGGGTTGCTCTCACTGCCGGCATAATAGGCTGCTAATGCGTTATCGGCATTCTGCCTAAGTCCGCCTATTCCTTCGCCTACAGTGGCGACATATACTAATCTGATAGTATCACCGAGAGAAAAACCGTCAAAGGGTCCAGAAGTCAACATGAAACGATAGTCAAAAGTAGGAGCCCCTACGCTGAATGGATGGGGCATAAATTTGTTACCTCGGCTTTCCACGTGCTGTCCCATTCCGTAGTCAAACTTGTCACGATCCGAACCCGGATCAGACTCCCAGTTCCACCATTGGTGAGTAAACACACGCATGAGAGTATCATCGCCCATCGTTCCCTCATTGTATGCACCATACCATTTCCAGTAATCTGTATAAATCAGACTGCCGCCGATGAAACCCGAAACGCTCGTGTTCTCGTTCGTGTCATCTTCAGGGCTCGTTGGGTCATCACCATCGTACATGTAGGACATGTTCCTCGGTACAACATATCCCCGAAGTGTGTCTTCACCAACAACAGCTATTTCGCCTGCTACAGCATCGTAATCAGGATTAGAAGCATCCGCTTGCCAGCGGATCATGGGTGCTGATGATGGGTCTTCTGGAATGAAGACCGTATATTCATCGTAAAATCCGTCGGGATACGTCAGGGTGAGATCGTAGTTGGGTTGTGTAATGGAAGCACTCCCCACATTTTTCCAACCGTAAGGAATGCCAAGATCATCATATCCTTCTATGCCACCGTCGCTATCAAGGTCGCCATTTTCAACAATATCTTCCATATAGGTGATCTGGCTGGAAGGATTGTTCCCATCCCAACCATCAAAGTCCACCAAGTCATCGATGTGCGGGTTGTTGGGGTCTGTGCCAGTACCCACATCACAATCGTACACCCAACTGACGATAAAATCATTGAGTTCAGATCCGCTGTAATCGTCACCGCCAAGATCCTTCATGATCTCCACTTCGTATATCACAAAATCGTCGTAGTCAGGAGTACTCCAGGTAAGACCACGCTGATTTATACTGATACCCATTGCTGTGGTGGTGTGAGGGCCGAGATAATCATCGAAAGTGGTGTAGCTGTCCTCCACTGATTTGGAAGGATAGGCCGGTAGATCAAAAGAAGAACCATCTGACGGATGGAACTCGTAGTTTCCGTAATCCGCATGACTGGATCTCTTCTCTCCTTCAACCATAGCTGATACCCACAGTCGTCCTTCCCACAGGTGATGGGTGCCGCTGCCACATGGCCATTCCATGGACGGCAAACCTTCAGGGACATTAGGGTCGCCATAATTGGCAAAGTTAGAGGTTGCTGTACACATGGTACCTGTATTATGAACTTTATACTCATCAGCAGGACGGGTCCGCTCAAATCTATCCGGTACAGACTCTATCCTGATGTCTTTCCCCATGCCGGGAATGACCAGCAGGGTAACAAGCATAATCAATGGTATTTTCTTCAACATTCTCTAATACCTCTACAGTTAAAATTTCAGGGAAATACCAATGTTAACCAGTGCTCCCTCGCGATAGTAACCGGGATACCCAAAAGTTCCTCCAGCCGGGTTTTCTTTATTCCAGTCAATGGTGCCGTCCCCGTCCGTATCCATTAGCATCATATATTCATCTTCAAGGGATTCATCCACATAGCCGTCGCCGTCGTCGTCTATGCCGTTACTATCACCTTCAGAGCCGAAAAATCTTGTATCTTTATCTTCGTATCTTTGAATTATTTCTCGATAAAGATCAAACCACTCTTCATCCGCAACACCGGAGAGATTCTTGATATCCAGAAGATCTCTGACCAACCCGCTGAAAAGATTGTCCACCCATATAAAAGCTGAAAGGCGCATATTCTGCCCAACTTTAAACTCTTTCTGAGCATAGAGATTCATGACTAAAGTGGGTGGTAGTCGCCGCGTATTGATCTCTGGCTCCAGAGAACGTACAGGCGGCGAGTAAGGCAGTCCACTACCGTACTGCAGGGTTGTGTTCACTTCTATATCACCAACAACAGGGACAGGAATCAGTGTTTGCAGGTTGGCGTTTAAAGTATGTCGCTGATCCCAATCGAGGAAATTTTCATCCTTTGGAATGATTTGACTGGCCCAAGTATAGCGATAGTTTTGCAGAGCTGAAGAACTCTTTCCTTTGGCTATGGAATACGTGTAGTTAATGTTGCCGCCGTATCGCCGACTAAACCGCTTGAAAAGAACTATTTCTAAACCCCTAGTACTGCCGTAGTCACCGTTAACATGGCGGGTATAATACTGATTGGCTTTGATCCAGTTCTGTTGAGTATCAGTCAGGCCCTGAATGTCTTTAAAGAATCCCTTGATTTCCAACCGCCAATCAAGACCCATCTGGTGTCGAAGACCGAGCTCATAGTATGTAGTTGTCTCGGGCAAAAGATCGGGGTTGCCTACGATGGGGAAAGCACCAGAGAAGTCCCAGTTAATGTTGCGGTACATGTATTGGAACTGAGGCAGCTGGAACGCCCGTCCATAGTTAAAGTACATAACATCACGTTCGCTAACGGGGAAGGAAATTCCAATCCGTGGGCTGAAGTAGAACTTAGTGGGTACAGAAGTCGGATCTTTGACCTGCCCACCGGTGCTTTGATCTACTACCGGATCGTCAAGATTGGTTGGATAATTTTCAAACCTCGGATCAAAGTAATCAACCCTCAGCCCTGCATTGACGATAAGTGCTTCAAACTCCATTTTATCCTCAAGAAAGACACCCATCCAGATAGGATTAAGTTTACCTTGTGCGGCGTTCCAAGTATCGTCAGCATACAGCTCATCCCAATCTTCCGACAGTTCGTCATAGTTAACTTTACCGTCGCCTTCACCTTCGTCAGGTGGAAGATCGACAAAATCATCATCGTAGTCGCCGTCGCCGTTGCCATCAATAGCTGCTAGACCGTCGGAACCGTAATCCCAGTGATCCCAGACTCCATTACCCGAACAGCTGCTGCAGCCATCAAAACCAGTATCAGAAAAGTCTTCCCCAAAACGACCACCGAGGCTAGACATGCTGCCTATATTCTGACCGTAAATATTTCCACCGGACGGCATGTCCACATCGTGGTCAAAGATATCATAGATCTGCAGTTCAAATCCACCCTTCACCATATGATATTTGGTTACCTGGCTGGTCAAAATCGTTTTAAAGTTCCAGTAGGTCTTGTCATCCTCATTCCAGCGGAGTCTATAAAAAGTTGTTCCGCTGCCATAAGTGTAAAACTTGTCTGTATCCTGTGTATTTTGGATGGGAATAGTTTCCCATGTAAGCCACTTAGAGGGGTCATCAGGGTAGGCATCTTCGGAAATATCAATAAAATCGTTGTTGTTCCAATCGGTAAATAGATCATCCTCGTACTTATCCGGGATAGTGGTAATTCCGTTCTCTTCCAGATAATCAATGTACGCCGCAATAGTGGAGCTTTCATTAGTGTCGTAGTGGTAGTACGTCCGAAAACGGCTCAACATAACCTGGAGAAACGTTTTCTCTCCCAGCTGATGGTTTAAGTTGATGCTGAATAGTGAGCTCGTTTTATCGTTTCTGAGTAGTTGGTCCAGCATATTGAAATTATCATTAAAGCCAGTCGCAGCTGCGGAGCTGCCGTTCAAATTTCGATTGCCGGCTATAATATCGTACGTTGTACTCCCAATGGTTGTATCCGACATGGCTGAATTGGGGATGGCGGTGTCGGATCCCCACTGATAGGCGCCATCGCCATTAAGATCGATGAAACTGGAGTCAGCAGTTGCCCCGGACCTGTTTAGATCGGTTATATCCCAGATTCCGTTGCCATTTAAATCTTCGTTCCGGTAATCTCCGTCTCCAGCCAGTAAGTTCCCTGAGCCATCTACATCCACTTCAACAAGTACCATCCGCTTATCGCTCACAGTTTCAAATGTGTTTCCTTCATCGTCTGTTCCCTGAATAATAGAAAGCCCCGCATTAGCGAGGACATCATCCATACTGAATCCACTTGACGAAACACCTGGATAAAAATAGCCGCCTTGCAAATAATAGGAAGGGTCAAGCAAGGCCAGAGATGTGAGCGAGACTACCCGGTCAAGCCGTCCATCACCATCTGAATCTTCATTCTCGAAAGTTTCACGGCTGTAACGATGGCTGTAGTCGTTCCATTTGGATTCGTGGTGATTGAAATCGAACTTGATTTTAGTCTTGGGAAAGGGACGCCAAGTCAAACTTCCGTTGAGTGTTAGGCTTTCTTGATTTGATACCCCATACCGTCCCTGTGTATTCTGAAATTCACCGGAAATGAACCAGCGGAGAGGAAGTTTTGGAATGGGTCCACCGATGCTCATTTCCAAATTGTTTTTTTGGTGGGAATTGTCTCTGAGGGGATCGAGAAATCCTTCGTTATCTGTTTTGACACGTATGCGCCCGGTCAATTTGGAACCACCTTCTTGTGTTACCATATTTACAACTCCGGAAAGAGCGTTACTGTACTCCGCTGAAAAGCCGGAAGTAATAATGTCCGCCTCGGCTAGAGCATACTCAGGAACGTCTGTATCAAAGCTGTTATACATAGGATCTACAGCCGGTACACCATTAATAAGGTAAAGAATCTCACCACTTCGTCCGCCCCGGGCATGACCATCAACAAAACCAGGGGTAAGGTTTAGGATATCAGTGATATCCTCCATGGGGATATTCTCAAGTTCATCTCCTGTCAACGTAGAGCGGCTGCTTGTAAGGTCGTGCTGAATGAGCGGTTTTTCGGCAGTTACAGTTACTTCTTCACCTTCAACTGTTTCAGAGACCATTTCAAATTCTACAGTAGTGGTCAGATCGGAATAGACATTTATGTTTTGCTTTGTGACATCATGGTGTGCGATAGATGAGGCTTTAAAATCGTAAACCCCAGGCGATATAAACAGAATTACAAAATCACCATTGTAATCCGTGGCAGCTCCGTATGATGTACCTATAACTAGAATGTTAATCCCGGCCAGCGGTTCACCTGTTTCAGAATCCACCACCCGGCCAGCAATTTTACCAGTTGTTACTGCCATTAACAACCCAAGAGGGAAGACCAATAGGCACAGCAAAGCATATCTCCTAACCGTATTACTCATAGCTCACTCCTTGATTCTTTCAAATCAGATTTTGTGAAACCCCGCGTATGTTGTGTTCTTTGAAAACTCCTGGAAATAATTGCCTCGGCGTATATTAGGAAGATTTCTTTACTTATGCCAAGAAAAAAAACAATGTTTTTACTGGCCCCAATTTTACTGGCGGTTGCAAAAAATTCTTATCTGAATAATAAGTCGGGAGAATCTTTCGCCGGCGCTTCTCCTTCTGCCCCATTCAAGATAGCATCTACCAGGAGGACAATGTCAAATACGTCAATCATTGTATCGCTGTTCATGTCCGCCGCCCACGCTTCTTCCTCTGTAGGTTCAGCAATCCCCAACATAAAATTCACCACTTTCATAACATCGTAGATATCAAGGATGCCGTCGCCGTTTACATCCCCTAAGTTACCTCCGGCAGAGACGTCAATCCCGAAGAAGTCCAGCATGACAGTCAAGAGATCATCCTTGGAGCCGCCGGCGCCATCAGAAAGCCCTCCGAACTCGAAGCTGGTACCGATGGTACGGTAGTTCTCCGCTTCGTAGGCGACACCTACTCCGTATGACGGACTGCTGTTACTTAAGATTGTAACGGCGCCGCTACCCGGCTCTAAATGATCAATCCAGTTATTTTCGCCCTGGTAGGTGAAATATAAGTTCTCGGCAAATGTGCCGTCTTCCCCTATAATTGTTCCCAAGTCACCACTACCGTCATCCGTGCCGTTAATATGAAAAAAATTATGAAGAGATGTCGGACTATCCCAGGCCCAGGTCTCCCCACCTTCCATGTAGATATTGCCGCCGGCTTCTAGATATTCTATCAATAGGGTCGCTTCACCTTCAACAAGCACGTGGGTAGATGAAGAAATTCCGAGAAGGACAAAGATGGCTTCATAATCTGCTGCTACAGGGTCGCCAAACTGCTGCAGGTTATCAGCGAGGAAAACTGACTGGTTCAGGTTTTGAGCCGATTCCAGCAGAGCTGCGCCGCTTCCGGGGGAATTGTCCGGCGGCTCCCAAATGAAAATAGCTGGAGATTCGCCTACCCAGATATCTAAAGAAGGTGTGGGTGAACTTTCGTTAGGGGGCGATTCATTGTCTACTGCCGTGAGGTAGTAGCTGTAGGTATAATCCTGAGGAGGAGAATCGTTGTACCACCCCTGTTCACCAGGTGAAGAAGATGTCGAGGCTACTTGTTCACCATTACGGTAGATGACAATATTGGCTAAGTCATCCAGCGGTGTGCCGTCTTCTTGTGTCGTGGGCGATATCCAGTTGAGAGTCACAGAATTATCATTATTGCTCACGTCAAAATCGGATGGAGGCGACGGTGTTGGCGATCCACCGCAAAAGGCACCGTCATCCACAAAAACACTTAGACTATCGTTACTCAACAATCGTGTCTGGGCTTCATATTCGTAGAACTGACCGTCCACCAAACCGTTATCAGCATAATACTCCACTCCCTCGCCCACACTGGCTGCAAACGTACCGTCCCGGTAAATATCAATGGAAAAGTTGCCGATGGAACCACCACCGTGGAGTTCCGTAGGATCATCCCAAGTCAGATTTACACTCTCCGGAAGCGTGTAGTCACTATAGGCAGTGAAGTTGTCCGGTGGGCGAGGATCGTCGTCATCGGCTCCGGCGCAACCGGCGAAGTGCACTACGAATAGACCGCCGCTCATATCAGATATATAAGTATAGCAGCTTTCGGTGAATGGATAGGCGCCCCAAGCTCCCTCATATAGACCGCCGCTGCCGGGATAAGTATCGTAATAACCGGCCAATACCGGGTTGTAGGGATCGGAAATATCCAAAATCTGAAGACCGAAGACATAATGACTCGCATATAAATAATTATCTCGCACGAATACATTGTGCACTGATTCCTCTTGACCACCGTCCGCCATCCATTCAGAAACCATATTGATGTTGCCAAAATCACTCACATCCCATATCCTGATATGTCCACCGGAAGTTTCGTCCGAAGTAATCAGGTAATTACCGTCTTCTGAAAGCCAGCAGGCGTGAGCCGCTCCAGAGTAACTCCAGCTCGTCACCGTAGAGGGGTTCGTTTTATCAGAAATGTCTATGATGAACATGGTGCTCGAATAAATACCGCATCCGTAAGCGTAGTCGCCCCGAACGTACACATCGTGAAGGTATTCTCCGTCCCAGCCGCCCACTTCCACTGGCTGGGCAGGATTGCTCAAGTCGAGGATATGCATGTCTGCTCCTGATGCACCAACCACATAAAGGTAGCCGTCAGCCTGGAAAATGTTGTGGGAGTTCGTTACCCCATTCCATGTGTAAACCAGCTCAGCATTCTCCGGATCCTCAATATCCACCACCTGAACTCCCTGTGAAGCTTCTGTCCCTACGTACATGTAGTGACCGTACGTCTTCACATCCCGCCAGGTAGAGTTCTGACCTGGGATAAAGGCAACTTCCGTCGGATTGGATTCATCGGTGCTCACATCCACAATGGAAGTACCAGAACTTGTGCCCACTAGGGCATATTCGGTGCCGTCGCTAGCCACGTATCCCCAAATATCATTGGCGGTTTGGGAATAGTCAAGCTGGCCAATTAGCTCGCAGTTCCAGCTTTGAGCAGTGATGATAACTGGCAGTAGAAAAGTAGTAACAGTAAACAGTTTCAAACGCATGTTTTCTCCATCTAATAGCTAAGAAGTTACCTGGTGGCAGCTACTTAATGACCACCAGCTTTCGTGTACGGATACCCTGTTCAGAAGAAAGTCGGTAGAAGTAAATGCCGCTAGAGACACTGGAAGCATTCCAGGTAAACTCATGAATCCCACTCACCAGTTCACCACTCACCAGTGTTTGAACCTCCCGACCTAGAATGTCGTAGATCATCAGCTCCACTTCCCCTGTCTGAGGCAGATCAAAGCGGATGGTGGTAGCCGGATTAAATGGGTTGGGGAAGTTCTGGTGAAGGGTGTAAGTCAGCGGTAGGCCTGATGGCTGCTGTAAAATCAAACTTGATGTATCGGTAAGAAAATTCAGCAATGACAACAGCAATTCAGTCTTGGTACTGCTTGAATCGCTATTGCTGTCGATAAGACCGCCAAACTCAAAACTTGTACCAATTGTCTTGTAGTCCCCACTATCAAAAGCAATCCCGGTGTAGTAATTTGGAGATGTATTATAGAAGATAGGGACAGCTCCTTCCAGAGGTCCCAGATGATCAATCCCAAAGTTGCCGCCTTCGTAGTCGAAACTCACACCCTCCGCTGGTGTGCCGAAAATACCTTCAATAGTAGAAAGATCATTAGCACCTACGTCCGAAACTTCGATGAGAAATTTCTCCGTAAGCGTGCCAGCATTCAAATTACCGAATTCGTCACCCGCTTCCATATAGATGGACCCGCCGTCGTTCAGATAGTAACGCAGCTTGAAGAGGTCACCCTGATGTCCCCACTGGCCGTCCCAGATTTCGTACTGTCTCGGGAATACTCCACATAAGATAAATATGACCTTGAATCCTGCATCGTAAAGGCTTCCGCTAAAGTAGGTCAATTCCTGAACTTCAGCTGCAGACCAACCCAATTCTAAAATGGAACGGGACAACGCTGTGGCAGATGCGGGGCTGACATTTTCCGGGTTCCAGATAAGGATGTCCGGCACATCACCGTACCAAACTCGCTGCAAATCCAAGATATCACTTTCATTTTCTGTTGATTCATTATCTACCGCACTGATCTGGTAATCATAAGAGAAACCAAAGTCTACATCGTCGGCCCAGATCATCTCTGTTCCGGCATCAGAAGTCTCTATATCCGTCAGTAATTCACCGTTCCGGTAGATACGTATTGCTGAGAGGTCATCCAGCGGTGTGCCGTCTATCTGTTCGGCGGGATTGGTCCAGCTGAGAGTGACCGCCGTATCTGAGGCTTCCACCGCAAAATTTTCCGGTGCAGACGGTACCGGCGACCCGCCGCAAATAACAGTGGCTGATACCATCACGCTGGCGCTGTCGTTCTCAGTTAGTTCAGCATAGATTGTATAACTGTAGGTCTCTTCAGCGGAAAGACCCTCATCTGCATAACTTTCCACACCCTGATTCACCACCGCTATCTCATCACCATCTCTCTCGATGATCACCGAAAAGTCCGAAATAGACTCACCGTTCACAAGTGTATCCGGGTCGTTCCAATTGAGAGCCACAGAAGTCTCTGTCAAGTAGTCGCTATAAGCTGAAAAGTCCGAAGGGGCTGCAGGATCCAACGCATCCGGAATCTGAAACGCCGTCAAAAAACCCGGCTTGTACGCCGCAATTACATCCACCATGCGGACGCCCTGTCCCGGGGAAAACTCAAATGTGCAGTAATCATTCGTGTAGTTCATAAAGTTATAGATTGGATCCATTCCGGGATCGCTAGGACAGGTATCCAGGGTTGGATCGCAGTCGTAGATAGTGTTACCATCATGCTGTGCGGGAGTATCTTCTACATCGTCACCATCAGAACACCCACCCTGGAAGGTGTGGTAGAGCCCAAGGCAATGTCCCCCTTCATGTATGGCCACATCGCCTTCATCGTAATTCTCAATATTTCCTCCAGGAAAACTGCCGTAGTGCATCACAAATCCGTGCATGTAACTGTTCTCATCATACCACCACGGGAATTGAGCCCAGCCCAGAAGGTTATCCTGCAGGTTAGCAGAATAGACATTCATATTGTGCGCAGGATCGATGGCCAGAGAACTCTTCATCTCTGTTTCGTAGTCTCCGCTCAGATAAAACCAGTTATCGTTTACGGTGTAATCCACTGATCCGAGAACAAATTCGATGTCTCTATCGCTGTACCCTCCAGTCATATGCTCTACCTGTGCTTCGATCTGATCCATGGTGACGTCGCCCTCACCGTTGGAATCCACTATGATATGGAACGCCATGGGAATTATAATAGGACCATCGATTGCAAACCGTTTCCCAGTCAGCCTGCGCTGCATATCAGTACGAGCTTCCCACCGCTCTTCCGGGGTCAACCCAGGAGTTGAGCACCAGGAATTATTGTCCTGTGCCCAAACATCAGTAGGGGCCAGGAAAATCAGTGAGGCAAGTAGGAGTAAAGTAAATCTTTTCATGATATCATCCTTCTGCATATTAACTTGAATGGTTTATGTGAGCCGTCGGTTCCTCGGAGTAATCATTACTTATACCTTATTTAAGTAAGATCATCCGTTTAGACAAGGTTTCTCCACTGCTTGTCAATTTATACATGTATATACCGCTGGCGAAGTCTGAGGCGTCCCACTCAATCTGATGTTCACCACTCACCATTATACCGTTCACTAAAACTTCTACCTTACGGCCCATAATATCGTAAACAACCAATTCCACATCTCCAGCTTCAGGTATATTAAAATGAATGGCAGTAGCTGGATTAAACGGATTGGGATAGTTCTGACTCAGCGAAAACTTCACCGGTATGATAGGATCATTTACTGAAAGGTCATCAGCATCCACCAGAAAATGGATAATGGAATCGAGCAAGACTGAATGGTTTATTTCTCCTTCCACAAGGCCACCTATTTCGAAAGTAGCGGCTAGGGTCCGGTAGTCGCCACCGTCATTAGCCACTCCGGTGAAAAAAGGCACACCGGTATTGACGAAAACGGGAAACGCACTTTCCAACGGGATCAGCTGATCAATGCCGGCTGCGTCGCCGTCATAGTCGAACATCATCTCCTCCGAAAATGTACCTTCCACGCCTACAATTCCATTCAAGTTATAGCCACCTTGAGAAGAGACACCAACGTTGAACAGTTCCGTTACTGTAGCGGCATTCATATTGGAGAACTCATCACCCGCCTCCATATAGATAGAACCGCCATCATTCAGGTAGTACCCCAGCCTGAAAAGATCACCCTGTGTTCCCCACTGCCCATCCCAAATCTCGTAACTGTTCGGGTAGAAACCACAGAGCACAAAAATTGCCTTGTACCCGGTGGCATAAAGATCCCCACCGAATTCAGTCAACTCCTGTACCTCAGCAGCTGGGCGACCCAATTCGTAGAAAGAACGACTGATTACAGTCGCAGAAGAAGGGCTAACATTATCCGGATTCCAGATGAGGAATTCTGGTATATCTCCTACCCAAAAACGGTGAAGCTCTGAAATATCACTTTCGTTTTGATCCGATTCGTTATCCACCACCATAACTTGGTAATCGTAGGAAAACCCGAATTCCGGTTCATCCTGCCAGTTCATTTCAGCCCCTGCTTCAGTTGTAGCCACTTCCGTAAAATAATCTCCGTTTCGATAAATAAAAATAGAGGCCAAATCATCCAGGGGTGTTCCGTCTATTTGTGTGGCTGGATTCGTCCAGCTAAGAGTAACGACGCCCTCTTCCTCACTGCCGGTGAAATCCTCCGGTGAGGATGGGACAGGTGAACCGCCACAAATCCAATCTGTTGAACTGATAAAGCTCAAACTGTCATTTTCTGTTATTTGGACAAGAACATCGTAACTGTAAAGCTGACCATCCACGAGACCTTGATCAACGTATGCTTCAACTCCGCTAGCTATCTCTGCTACAAAAACTTCATCCCGATGAATCACAACGGAGAACTCAGGAATGGGATCGCCGTTTATCAGCATTGACGGATCGGTCCATTCCAATGTCATACTGCTTGGGGTGGTGTAATCACTGTAGGCAGACAGGTTCTCTACAGGTTGGGGATCAAGAACATCTGCATCCAGCGCCCCTTCAAAGTATACTACGTATAAGCCGTTGGACATGTCGGAGATGAGCACTTTGCCGGAGGCGAAAAAGGGATAAGCACCCCAATTGCTCTGGGTCTCATAGTATCCCACTTCGAATATGTTGTACGGATCTGAAATATCCACTATGCGCATACCACTTTCATAATGAGAGATGTAAGCATATTCTCCCTTGATGTGGGTGTTGTGTGCAAAATTGTTGGGGCCCAAGTATTCAGAAGTCATGTTGATATTGTCCATGTCTTGAATATCCCAGAATTTTATTGTCTTGCCTACTGTCTCTTCAGTGGTCATAAGATAATGACCATCTTCCGTAGTCCATGCATTGTGACAGTATCCGGGAGCAGGGACATCGATCCTCTCAATAAAAGCGGGCGATTCGGGGTTACTCACATCGTAGATTCCAAACGAACCGCTACTCCCCTCCGAAATGTAGGCGATGTCATCTTGGACATAAATATCATGGCACTCAATACCGAAAGAAGAAATCTGCACCGGATTAAGCGGGTCGGCTAGACTAACCACCCGTATGACTGAAGATCCTTCCCCATCAGAATAAAGAATTCCGTTATCTTCATCGATGAAAATGTTGTGCGATGTATTCAGAATATCGGAGGTGGTTACCAGCTCGGCAGATGCCGGCAGGTTAGATAGATCAATTATCTGAAGACCGCCTGCCGCTTCGGTTACCGTATAAGCGTAATGCTGGTACGTTTTGATGTCCTTCCACGTGGAATTGGCACTTGAAATAAACGTTATCTCATACACATTATCCGTATCTGTGATATCAAGAATACTGGTGCCGTTCCTGACCCCCAGAAAAGCGTACTCTCTACCATCAGGAGCCGTGTAACCCCAGCAGTCATTGTATCCTACCGAAGGGTAATCATTCACATGAGCCAATAAAGGCACATTAGGAGAATTCTGCCCTGGCAGCAGTGATATCCAAACAAATTGAGCCAGAAGAAACCTTTTTACAGTTGTCATAGTACGTTCATTGGATTAGCTGAGAATTTCAACAAAATGGAGCGGGAATATAGCCCTTTGACAAAGTTATCGCAAATAGGGAGAAAATCTATTGATTAGTGTCACAAACCCTCTATTTAAGAAAAACTGTGGCAATACAATTTACTTTACTTTAAACTATCTGTAATTATTTAAGTATAATAAAAAGGAGAATAAAAACAATGAATCGAAATAAACTTCTGTTGCTCGTACTACCTTTCATATTGGTTGGAATGTCTTTCACGGGTTGTGGAGAGTCTCCAAAAGAAAAAGCCATGGGCCTCCTTGATGACTTGGAGCAAGCCATTCGTGATCGTGATGATGTTCGAGCCGAAGAAATCAGCGCTGAGTTAGAAAAAATCGACATTGAGTCTTTTTCAGAAGAAGATCAAAAAGAGTTAATGGAAAAATCGGTGGAAATCATGGGGGCAGCCTTCGAAGAAGCTGGAGAGATGATGAGTGATTATGGAGAAGAATTTGACGATGTCATGGATGAAGCCATGGAAGAATTTGACGCTGCCATGGAAGAAGCTATGAAGGAGTTTGACTACTAGACAACATCTCAATGTAATAGAGAAAAAATGTTGAACCTTTCTGA
>Ga0208896_1000644_pt1 | contig 18348 bp, 16 predicted proteins | sample ETNtaG_27_FD_185778 | JGI IMG/M metagenome (GOLD analysis project Ga0208896, IMG submission 185778) | Marine microbial and viral communities from oxygen minimum zone, Eastern Pacific Ocean - ETNP201406SV63 (SPAdes) (version 2) | ecosystem: Environmental > Aquatic > Marine > Oceanic ... | reverse complement strand
GATCAAAAAGGCAAGGTTCAGTACATCGGAAACAAGAAGAAAAAGATTGAACAAATCGTTACTACCCTGATTGTCAGAGCACAAAAGAAATCTGGAAATTAATTAAAAAAACCGTTATAGCATAGTACCAAGCTAAACAGCAGAAGCAGGTTTATAACTCTGGCTCACAAAGAGGTCGCAACTGCATATGCCGTCTTTCTCTATCTCCTCCACGTGGTATTCACACGGACAGATAATCTTTGCATCCGTCTCTTTATTGTCAGAAAGCATTCTGCACGGACAATAAAAAAACCCGTTCTTTGATTTCCTCTTTGCCAGAGCCTTGATTATCTTATCCACATGTTTCGAATCCGGGTTCAGTTCGTAAGGACCGGACTCGGCATAGTCTTCGACTAATTTTCGAGCATCTGCTTCTAATTGTACCATTCCATCATCCAAGGCAATTACCCCTCCCCATTTTTTATTAAAGTGTTCCTGTATTTGTACTCTAGTGGTTCATTGATTGTGAAAAATTATATATTATGAAAAAGGATTTGCAAGGTAAAAGAGATTGGTTTATTCTTAAGAATATGCTGATTGAAAACGTACTTGGAAAAGACGGAATTATCGCAAATAAATTAGATTCTTACGAGCTCAGGCCCCAACAGATGGATATGGCCCTGACAATTGAGAAGTCTATTGAAGAGAACAAGCATCTTATTATTGAAGCAGGAACCGGGGTAGGCAAAAGCATGGCATATCTTATTCCGTTTATATTCTGGACTGTCAGAAACAAGAAAAAGGTTGTCATTTCAACGTATACCAAGACTCTGCAGGAACAATTAATAAAAAAGGACCTCCCATTCCTTCGCAATGCCTTAAGATCTGCCAATGATAATACCCGCCAGAATGACTTGCCCGAGCAGGAAAATAAATTTGACTTTTCTTATACCCTTTGTGTTGGCGGGCAAAATTACTTGTGCTTAAGAAGATTTAATCAGTTGCAAATGCACGGCCTTATTGACACAAAAAAAGAAGTCAAAGAACTTCAGAAAATAATCCAATGGGAAGTGCAAACAAAGAACGGCCTGAGATCAGAACTCGATTTCGAACCATCACAGTCAGTATGGAGTAAAGTATGCAGAGAATCCGATCTTTGCTTTGGAAAGAAGTGTATTTTTAATGATGATTGCCACTACTACAAGGCACGAAGGAGAGAATATAAAGCCCATATCCTGGTTACAAACCACCATCTGTTTTTTGCAAACCTAGTAAACGCAGGCCGTGTCTTGCCGGATTTTGATGCCGTAGTCTTCGATGAAGCTCAGACACTGGAAGACGTCGCCACCAGTTACTTCGGTATAGCAATATCAAATTTCAAAGTCAAATTCCTGCTCGATTCCATCCTGAACCCAAAAACCGGAAAGGGATTAATAACAAGACTTTTTAAACCATCAGACAAAACGGTAGCTGCTATCCGGGAAACATTAGATGAGGCAAGGCACGCCAGCGATCTTTTCTTCTCTGAGATTACCGAAAAATACGGTACAGGCAGCAAAACCACCCGAATTCGTAAAAAAGGTGTCATTAACAACTATCTAAGTAAACCTCTGTCTAATCTTTCAGGAGCGCTGGAATCACTATTGAACCTGGTTACGGTGGAAGAGGAACGGTTGGAAATCTTCGCTTTTGCAAGTCGGTGCAGAGAAACTAATAAAAACATTTCTATCATCATAAATCAGGAACTGGAAGAGTATGTCTATTGGGCAGAAATTGAGAAAAGAACAAACTCGCTCGGACTCTCAAACCATAAGTACTCAAGATGCTCTCTTTTTGCAGCACCAATAAATATTGCTGAGGATTTTGAGAAGCAGATATTTGATAAGATCAGGCCTGTAATCCTTACTTCAGCAACACTTTCAGTAAACGGAAATTTCAATTACATAAAGGAACGGCTGGGAATACCGGACTGCACGCCTGCCGGACATTTCCACAATGAAGAATCCGATTCTGACATAGCAAACGGTGGGGATTTTAGTGAAAAGATCATAGGGTCTCCATTTAACTTTTCAGAAAATGCGCTCATCTACGTTCCCGACAATATCCCGGATCCAAATCAGGAACCTGATGCGTACAGACATAATATTACAAAACAGATAAAAGAAATAATCTCCCTGACACAGGGAAGAGCTTTTATTCTATTTACGAGTTTTGAGATGCTTAACGCTGTATATGAAAAAATTGAAGATGATATGGATACATACACTTTGTTCAAACAGGGCGATAAGCCAAGGTATCAATTGCTTGAGGAGTTCAAGGCCAGTCAAAAACCTGTCCTTTTTGGCACGGCCACATTCTGGCAGGGAGTTGATGTGCCCGGTGAAGCCCTGAAGTGTGTAATAATAACCAAACTACCCTTTGCCGTTCCCAGTGATCCGATAATTGAGGCGAGGATGGAACTGCTTAAAGCCCAGAACAAAAACCCATTTATGGACTACCAGGTACCACAGGCAATTACATTACTGAGGCAGGGATTTGGCCGCCTTATCAGGACAGCCACTGACACGGGTATAGTTGCAATCCTGGACCCCCGCATCAAGAGTAAGTTTTATAGCAGGCACTTCCTAAACTCACTTCCCGGTTGTGAAAAAACGTCTGACATAAAAGACATTAAAAACTTCCTGGCCTTAGCAACTGCCAACTAATAAGAAATTGATCCCGTTTGCAGATTCGGGTCTGCATTATTCAGATGCAACCCGACACTTTAAGCTTATTCTATGTTTGCGCCGACAACAGCAGCCATCTGCATCATGTCGATCGTCTGGCCTTCTTTCATATTTGTAAGGTCAGTGACCTTACCTGATTTGCTTTTGGAATTTGTGTTTTTGAAGATCGAGAGTAATTTAGCATCTGCCACAATGTACTTGCCTGCATTCTCAGGCTTTCCATTTTCTGTCTTTGTCTGAAGTTTATTCGCTTTAATATAGTCCCATAGTTTCTTGGTGATCTCTGTCCTAGGAAGTTCTCTTACTCCCAGAAAATCTGCAAGATCATTTTTCAACTTTACCGGCTTACTCAATCCTTTTGCTTCTGCCATTTCTCACTCCTTCATGATTTGGGTTTAAATAAAATTATCTCCAAGGACAGATCTTCTGCCCGTTTTATCCCCCCCCCTCAGATAACAGTTGAATATACAGATGCCGTATATTTCCAATATCATAGACATAGTTTACATAACTTCAATACAATTCTTTTAAACAGGCTTTCTAATAAACCTGACTTTCACCTAAACATTAAAAAATGAATAATTATTACCGCAACCGGCAGGCAGGGGCGGGCAGGAACGCAATGAGCACAAAAGAGATAAAGAGTGATGAAAGAAAAAGATATGGAATGTAGAAAATACAACATTTAAAAAAATAATCACACAAAGACGCAGAGATCACTAAGAAAACGAAGTTAAAAATAAAACAAAAGATAAGAGCTTTTACCCTTTGTGTTCTTCGTGGCTTCGTGTGAGGAATAATAATTTATCTTTAATTTTTTTAGAAAATCTCTCGCTTTTGTGTTAGACTAAAAACCATTGACCAAAACACTATGGGTTTAAAATGAAGAAGAATTTCAAATTATATGGGATCATTATATTTGTTGTCGCGGTAGTGATACTTTCAATAAGTATCACTAATTTCCAGAAACAGTCTACCCTCTTACGTGAGGAGATATTTGATAAATGCAAGATGATTGCCTTGGAACTTAAGCACATGCGAGAGTATCTGGCAGAAACAATGGCAACTGCAAATATGGAGCATAATGAAACAACCAGAATGTTCATGCCGGCAATGGCAGGAAATGAGATTGGTAAAAAGTTTTATAATGAAACAGGGTATCAATTAAGACAGGTCAGTTCAAAATATAGAAACCCTAAAAACAAGCCTGATAGCTTTGAGCAAATAGCCCTGACTGAATTCGAGAAAGACAAGAACCTCTCTGAATATAAAGGTGTTGAGAAGATGGGCGGCCAGAAAGTGCTGAGATATCTTATCCCCCTCTACATAGAGGAAGCATGTCTTAAATGTCACTCCGCAAAGGAAACCATACCGGAAATCATACAGGAGGATTATCCCGAAGACAAGGCCACGGACTACGTGTTTGGAGACCTGAGAGGCGCCATATCAGTAGCAGTCCCCATAGACAGGGCAGAAGCTGAAATCAAAGAGAACCTGATACATATGACCATTGTAACTACAATAGGAATGGTATTCCTGGTAACCTTTGTCTACATTGCGATGAATATTACAATAAAGATGTCAGATAAAAAGAAATCAAATTAAGTAGGACGCAGATTCTCGCAGATGATCATAGATAAAAAATAATTTTTATTTAGTTTCTTAACTCAGCCTAAATCCTAATCTGTGTTTATCCGTGTCCAAAATTGAGACTCCTCACAATGCAACCACGCATAGAAATCCTGGACAAGTTAAAAACACACGTCTTTAAAACATTATCAGCACATTATCAATCCCTGGATAACTGCAAATACGCGGACTTAAGACTCGGAATCAGCGAATTTAAATCAGCCAGTTCTGAAAATGGACAATCAAAGGATGTTACGGATGATTATGATGCCTCATTCAGTGTCAGGGTTATTGCAGGAGAAATGTCGTCCTGGGGATTTTACGGTCAGTCCCTGGGTAGAAACGATTTAAAGATTAAGAAAATAACCGGCATGATTATAACCGCCATAAATACAGCCTATGAGCGGGCGATGGCCAACGCAAAGAAAAAGTCAGAGTTTAAGAAGAAAGCCGATTCATTAACAGAAGTCAGGCTCGCAAAGATTAAGGTTTGTCAGGATACGGTACCGGCAGATTTCGAAATAGACCCGCGAAAAATTCCCCTTCACAAGGTATTAAAGACGAGCATGGATGTTTCCCGGCAGATGGAGGAGCTTGATCTGTCTGTATTATATACGGCTACCGGAATAAAGACCGGCATAACGAGGGAGTTATTCTGCAGTTCTGAAGGCGCAAATATAGACCAGTCACTGCCGCTGACTCAGGGTGTTGTCTACGTGTCCGCACGGAAGGGAGAATCAAGTCCGGAAGTCTGTTATGATTATATTGGCGATTTAAAAGGATGGGAAATAATTGAGGGTAAAAACTGTTTTAACTTAAGTTTTCTTGATTTTGCACTTGAGAGGACAAAGGAGACTATCGAACTGTCGGGAGCAGAGTTTCTTAAAACCAGCAAAGGTGAAGTTGTCGTTGTAACTGACCCTCACTTTAATACACTTCTCGTACACGAAATCGTCGGACACCCTACCGAATCAGACAGGATATTGAAAATGGAAACTGCCTACGCAGGCAGGTCCTGGCTTTATAAGAGCAGGGATGAAAATCAGTTGGGAAACCGGATAGCATCGCCCCTCGTAAATGCATTCTCAGATCCTACCGTGATGGGATATGGATATTATAAATACGATGCCGAGGGAACACCCGCCAGACGCATAGACGTGATTAAGGATGGTATTCTTAAGACTTTCCTGAATGGACGTGAACACGCCGCAATCCTTGAACACGAACCGAATGGTTCAATGAGGGCAACTACATCAGCAATGGTGCCAATAGTCAGGATGACAAATACCGCATTTGGCCCCGGCAAAAAGAATCCAAAAAGCATAATCAAAGAAGTAAAGAACGGATATTACATCGTCAGCCACAGAATTCCGTCCATAAGCGAATCCAGGGAAAATTTCAGAATCTCTGCTAAAAAGGTTTACAAGATTGAAAATGGCAAACTCGTCAAGTTGTACAGAGGCGGCGGCATAATGGCAAATTCAAAAGAGTTTCTCATGAGTGTTGATGCAGTGGGGAATGATTTCAAAATGTATCCTATTCCAAACTGTGGAAAGGGACAACCAATGCAAATCATGAGAGTTGGAAACGGCGGACCGACACTCCGGGGCAAGGCAAGGCTGGCAGGTTGTTGAACCTTATCCTCCCCTTGTGGAAGAGAAAAAAAGAAGTTCCCACGCAAAGCCGCTCCCCGGACAAAAAACGCCGAGGACAAGAAGAACGCAGAGAAATTTAAAAACAACCAGAGCCAAATAAACAAAACCATTCGCAGTGAGCCATTAGCGATGAACTATATACTTTAATACCTTAATTCCATAATTCCCAAATCCTTTAATTTTATTTGTAATTTACAATGATAAAAACAGAAGATCTACGAAGAGCCGTTGCCGATGCGCTTAAATACATAAGGAAGCATAAGGACGTTATCGATGCAGAGGTATTTGCATCATGGAACGACCTGATAACGATAAGGCTTAACTATACGTCCGATATCCCCTGCAATGGAGTACACGAACCCAAGTCTATTCAATCGTATGGACTCGGAATACTGGCCACGTTCAAGAAAGGAAGCAAAATTGAAGTTGGGTTTGGATCAGTCACAAACGATTTAACGAAAGAGGGAGTTCTTGATGCCTTGATGAAGGCGAAAAGAAACAGGGTGTATGACCCGGATTTCAAAGCACTACCCGATCCAATAGATAAACCATCCCTGAAAAACTATCATGACAATAGCGTCATGAAAATCAGCGAAAAGGATACCGTTGACTTAGGATGGAAAGCACTTGATGGCTCTCTTAAAGCCCTTAATAATAGAGGACATAAGAAATCAATCATTATCGGTGGAGACGTCACCATCCTGAGAGAAAGAATGGCCATAAAGACTACAAAAGGGATAGATGACTTTGATGAAACAACCAGCCTTACTGCAAATATAACTGTAATGATCGAGAACAAGAATGTTAAGGGTACGGGATGGAGTATGGACACGCACCTTGCAGCATTCAAGCCGGAAGCAGCAGGGAGAGAAGCGGCAGAGAGTGCAATGAAAACAATTGGCGGAAGGAAAATAGGGTCTGGTAAACACAATGTGATTTTTGGAAACCAGCCCCTTACTGACATTGCTTCAAACGTACTGATACCATCATTAGACCTATCGTCAGTCAATGCCTCCAACACACCATTCCTCGGAATGCTGGGGCAGGAAATAGCATCACGTAACTTAAATATATACGATGACGGCTCCATAAAGGGAGAAACAGGCAGTAGGAAAATTACTTGTGAGGGAGTACCAACAGGAAGGACTGACCTTATCAAGAATGGCACACTTATCGGCTTCCTGACAGACAATTACTTCGCAAGAAAATTCAAAAGCAATCTGTACAATCCGATACCAAGAAACGGCTTCAGATACTCAACAAATGGCAGGGATTATAAAAATAAGGCCGGCATTTCTCCAACAAACGTGGTAATAGAAGGAAACAACGGGACTACCAGAGACAACTTACTTAAACAGGTAGACAACGGCGTCTATATAGGCAGGATATGGTACACCTATGCAATCAATGGATTAGCCATGGGTGATTTTACGAGTACTATAATCGCAGATTCTTTTTCCATAAAGGACGGAAAGATTTCCAGTCCTTTAAAGCCTAACACCATCAGGATAAACACAAACATAAAACATATACTTAACAACATAATCGGAATCACAAAGAAGAAGAGGTCTACATTGGTGTGGGGGTCAGGGGAAGTAGTGATCGCCCCGGAGGTCGCGGTGAGTAATGTACAACTGGATAACATAGCCGGGTTCCTCGGCTAAATAAAAATCCCCCTTGCTTGAATGTCCATGTCGAAGCAAAGGGGATTTGCTGTTTTTAGTAATATCTATTTTCTTAATATTAAATATCCAATCCTATCTGATATCCCTCATGCATTGCATCATGGATGTTCCTCGGCACCTTTGCGTCACCTATAAGGTGAACTTCATTTACCAAACCCCTTGCCTTATGAAAAAAATCATTCGCAGGATTAAAGCCACTTGCGTTAATGACTAAATCAGCTTTAAGAGCCACCTTCTTTCCGGTGTCATCCTCAATTATTACTTTATCCTCTGTTATTTCCAGAAGCTTACTATTTAGGCAGAACTGAACGCCATATTCCTCAAGCTTGTTCAACAGGATTGTCCTGTTAATCAGATCCATATCGCGTGCAACCGACGGGAGTTTCTCAACGAGTGTTGCATTCTTACCTTTTTCTGCTATACACTCCGCAATTTCTGAACCTATAAAACCAGCGCCAATAACTACGTTATTTTCTCCCGGTTCTTTCTTTCCGAATAACACAACGCCCGGCCCGTCCACTTCTCTTCCCTCGGCAACAGGTACGGTTATTTTCTTGAGCTTAATCCCCGTCGCTATGATAAGGACATCAGGAGAGTTGTTTTTCAAGGATTCCTCATCTATTGCAGTTTCCATCTTAACATCTACCCCGGATTCTTTAAGTTGGTTTGAAAGATAATCCAGCATTTTTATCCAGGGTGTTTTTCCCGGTGCCTTCGGCGCTGCCTTCAGATGACCACCCAGCTTAGGCCCCTTCTCCAACAAAGTAACATCATGGCCTCTTTCAGATGCCGTAAGGGCTGCCATTATTCCACCGGGACCGCTACCGGCAATAAGTACTTTCCTTTTAACAGTTGCTTCTGAGCTGACACTTTCGCTCTCTCGCCCAACTCTGGGATTAACCGTACAATCAGCGCCAAGCCCCTTCATAACACGGTCGTTACAATTTGCGCATGAAACACACTCAATAATGTCACCGATCTTTTCTGAACGGGCCTTCACCGCAAGATCGGGATCACTAAATAACGCTCTATCAACCGCTACAGCATCCGCATTCCCAGATGCAACAGTATCCTCAAGTATTTGGACGCTGGTCATCTTTCCGGTAACAAATACCGGAATGGAACTCCCACCCTTAATATCCTTACATTGTTGAGAGGTACCGCCCTCAGGAGACCTCATTGCAAAGAGGCCGTCACCATTAAAGAATGATTCCGGAGTACCGCAGGTTACTGACAAATAAGCAACACCACCTTCTTCGAGCTTTCCGGCAAAAGTCTTCGCCTCATCTAATGAGAACCCATCATCAAGAAGTTCGTCTGCCATTAACTGGTATCCTATCGGGAAGCCATCTCCCAGCACTCCTTTTATTGATTCTATTATGCCTAAAGGTAATTTCATTCTTCCTTCAAGGTCACCCCCATATTTGTCATTTCTCTTATTCGTTCTTGGGGAAAGAAACTGGCTCAACAGATGGCCATATCCTCCACCCACTTCAACCATATCAAAACCGGCCTTTTTTGCCAGAATAGCCGCATTTGTAAAAGAGGTAATCGTCGCATTTATATCGTCATCTGTCATAGGTGCAGAAACTATATTTCTCCTTGTGCATGGACACGTAAAAGAAACGTCTGATGCAGATACTGGATTTGAACCCATAGCAAATCTTCCACCATGCTGAAGCTGCAATACTGCGAAAGCTCCATTTTTCTTGATACCTTCTGCCAGCTCGTTAAGTCCTGATAAATATGTATCATCACTGGCCATAAGCTGTGATAAATAAATCCTGCCTCTATCTTCGACTGCAGCTCCCTCAACCACAACCAGTGAGGCACCTCCTTTGGCCCTTTTTGCATAATACGAAACCATTTTACCTGTAACATAACCTTTTGTACTACTAAAGCCCGTAGGCATAGCCGACATTGTAATACGATTTTTCAATAAAAACCCTTTCAGGTCTATAGGCTCAAACAAGTGTTCAAACTTCATCAATCCCCTCCTAGAAATTAAAACAAACATAAAATAACGGCACGATATTAACCTCAAAAAATAACAGAATCAAATCAAAAATCCACCATCAAGAACCTTTGGTAAATGTAATTTCGTATCTCTCAAACTCTTCCTTTTTAAAGCCATGTATTGTTGCTTCAAATGCTCTTGTTGTTCCCCTGTCCATATTCAATATATAGAAATCGTTGCTTGATACGACAGAACCACTCTTACTGTAGACAGTAATCTTAAAAAGTGTGTATCTGAAATCCATATTTGAATTATTTGTAATATCACCTTTAAAAATTGTATCATTATAGTGAGTTTCACAAGTAACGCTTTCTATGGAAAAATCACCAGCAGTCTGTCCATAACTTTCAGGAATCTGTCCGGGGTGTTTCTCCAGCCTGGTTGCCTCCAGGAAAATTTTTTCTTCAAGTGAGATAATCCTTTTTTCTAAAGCAAGGATTCTGAATGATAAATCAGAAATTACTTTTTCCAGGGAATCCAGCTTCTTGAGAACCGGTTGTGAGTCCGAAGCACCCAGCAGAAAGAATGAAGGCATAAAACAAAGTATGAAAAATATAAGAATTCTTTTCATGGCAATCTACTACCCCCTTTTTTATTCAATAATTATTCCCAACCCAATCTCGCTTTTCTTGATATCTTTTCAGGCCTATAATCTTGTAACTTTACAGAATTTCACTCAAGAACACTCTTTAAAATTGTCCAGAAAATGCTCCTGTCAGGATCTATTCTAAGGACTGAATCACTTTTGTAAACCTGATAATTAACAAAAATATGTTCTCAAGCCAAAAATTACCAAAATTGGAAATCTTACCCCTCTTTTCCATAGAAAATGCGGAAAAAGTATATTAGTAGCTATAATAACGCAAATAATGCACATTTTGTAATAATTTATAGTGATTTTTGGAATAATTGGTTTTTTCTTGCATTAAATACCTTTTTTTGGTAGCATTCCCCCTCTGTGCCAATTCCAGAACAGAGGAATGTTAACTGTATTTAAAATAAACAGTTACATATAATCTTATGGTTGGAACATGGAAAATCATCAATAAAAACTGTGGCTGTTATATTGGCAGCATGTAAGAGCGCGCATATGAAGCCGTACTTGCAAAAGGTTTTATCAGACGGGTGTAAATAGAAAATATACCAGATCTCAATCAGGATGGACGAAAAGAACCGTATAGAAACGTTAAATGACATAAAAATCTTCACTGGGAACTCAAATCGGGCACTTGTAGAAAGAGTTTGTGATTATCTTTCAATTCCACTTGGCAATGCCACTGTAGGGAGATTTCCGGATGGTGAAATAGACGTTAAGGTGGACGAAGACGTGCGTGGGGCTGATATATTTATTATTCAACCTACATGTCCGCCGGTTAACGACAGCCTTGCGGAATTGTTAATCTTAATAGACTGTTTCAAAAGGGCATCTTCCGCCAGGATAACTGCTGTTTTGCCTTACTACGGATATGCAAGAAAAGATAGAAAAGATGAAGGCCGGGTACCAATTACGGCAAAACTGGTTGCAAACCTTATTACTAAGGCGGGTGCAGACAGATTACTTACAATGGACCTGCATGCGGCCCAGATACAGGGATTTTTCGATATACCGGTAGACCATCTTCTTGCATTTCCTGTCATTTCAGATTACTTTAGGGAAAATGATTTATCTGATTTTGTGGTAGTGTCGCCTGATGTGGGTGGAATTAAAATAGCAAGGTTATATTCAAACCACCTGCACATGAGGTTGGCTGTAGTAGATAAGAGGAGGATGGGGCCGGAAGAGATAGAAGTTGGCTTTGTCATTGGTGACGTAGAAGGTAGAAATGCAATCATAATCGATGACCTGATTGCTACCGGAGGCTCTATATGTCAGGCGGCAAGGGTGTTGAAGGAAAAGGGAGCCAAGGACATTTACGTGGCGGCAACTCACCCGGTACTGTGCGGTGTTGCTGTTGAAAAGCTGAAAGAAGCCCCAATCAAAAAAATAGCAGTAACGGATACTATTCCTTTAAGCAAAGATGCAAAAGGTTTAGGCTCAAGGATTAAGGTCTTAACTGTATCAAACCTTTTGGGTGAAGCGATAAAGAGAATTCATACTAATACGTCAATTAGTTCAATGTTTACCGAACAGTAAACTATAATTTTTCAAGATATTTAAGAAAGATCAAATGGAAACGCAACAACTACAGGTAAAAATAAAAAACGACACAGGTACTCTGAAAGCGCGAAAAAACAGAAAATCAGGCTTAATCCCCGCAATCCTGTACGGACACAAACAGGAAAGCATGATGTTCCTGCTAAACGAAAAGGAATTTTCCACAGCACTCAACACTGAGGCTAAAATGGTTAATCTGAAGTGGAATGGTTCGGAGGAGATAGCGCTTATTAAAGATGTACAATTTGACACATTCGGTAAAAAAATATTACATGTTGACTTTGTCAGAATTGCCTTAACAGAAAAGGTTACGACTCATATACCTGTTGTGTTATACGGGACTTCACAAGGAGTCAAAGAGGGAGGCATCTTAGACCATGCACTGAAAGAAATTGAGATAGAGTGCCTTCCGACAGAAATCCCAAAAAATATTCGTATCAATATTTCAGAACTGGCCATCGGAAATACTATACATATAAGCGACTTAGAGCTTCCTGCGAATGCTAAAATCTTAGGAAATCCTGACTCTATTGTTGTATCTGTGCATTTCGCTGCAGAAGAAAAAGAAACGCCTGAAGAAGTAGTAGAAGAAGAATCGTCCGAACCAGAAATAATTAGTGCCCGCAAACCGGAAAAAGAGGAAGAGTCAGAAAATAAGGATTAATGAAAATTGTTATTGGACTTGGAAATCCGGGGACAAAATATACAAAGACCAGGCACAACATTGGCTTCATGGTAATTGACAAGTTTCTCAAGGGTTGTAAAGTAAGTTTTACAAAGAAATATCGTGATTCTATCGTAAACAAATGTCTTATTGAAGGGGAAGAAATACTTTTTGTAAAGCCTCAATTATTTATGAATCTAAGCGGTATCCCTACAAAAAGAATCGCAGAAAAAAATAATTGCAACCTGAACGAAATTCTTGTAGTTCTGGATGATATTAATCTCCCTTTGGGAAAAGTCAGGATAAGGGACAAAGGAAGCAGTGGCGGACATAATGGTTTGAAATCAATCTCAGATCATTTGAAAACCACAGATTTCCCCAAGTTAAGGATCGGCATAGGAAACATATCCTCAGAGGATACAAAGGATTTTGTCCTATCGCGTTTTACAAAAGAAGAAAAAGATGTAATAGAAGACGTTTTAGATAAGGCATGTAATGCAATAAGATATTGGATTACAACAGACATCAATAATTGTATGAGTATGATCAACTAGGAGGGAAGAGAATCTTGAGATTATACGAAGGTATGTTCATAATTAGCGATACTATTGCAGGCGCAGATTGGGAAGGAGCTGTCAATCATATCCAGGATCTTTTGAAAAACAGAGGTGCTGAAATCCTTGACACTCAAAAGTGGGATGAAAGAAAATTTGCATATAAGCTTAAAGGACACAAACGGGGTACTTATTTACTGATATATTTTAATGCGCCTGAAGACTCTATAATACATATGAAAAGGGATTTGCAGCTTTCAGATAATGTTTTAAGATCCCTGATTGTCAAGACAGATAAAATTAGAGAACCGAAGCCTGTAGACACTGAAAAACCTGAAGAAGAACCTGTTGCTACTGAAAGTAAGGACACAAGCCCTGCACCGGTAGCATCTGAATAGTAGTGTGGTCTTCAGTATACTAGAGTATAAGTAAAAAGGTCGTAGGAGAAGAAATATGGCTAACCTTAACAAAGTCTTTCTAATTGGAAATCTCACTAGAGACCCTGAACTGAGATATACACCAAGCGGTACCGCAATTGCCAGTTTTGGGATCGCTACTAACAGGGAATGGAAGAGTCCAGATGGAGAGCAAAAAAAAGAAGTATGTTTTGTGGATATAAACATGTTTGGCAGGCGTGCAGAAGTTATAAATGAATACTTTAGCAAGGGTAATCCAATATTTATCGAAGGACGCCTGCAATTTCAACAGTGGGAAACAAAAGACGGTCAAAAGCGTAATGCCTTGCGTGTAGTAGCCGAAGATTTTCAATTTATAGGCAGTAAAACAAGGAAAGGCGAAGGGGCTGAGAGCCCTGATGAAACCGGGTTCAACAACAAACAGTCTAAGGCACCAACTGACATTGACGACGAAGAAATACCATTTTAGAAAATAGCATTTATAACAACTTTAAAAAGAACTGCATTAATGAAACGAAGAAAATTTCAAAAAAAGAAAACATTCGAAACATCACACAAGAAAAAGAAATACCAGGAATTTACTACAAAATGCCGCTTTTGCAGAGCGAAGGTAGACACGATCGATTATAAAGACATGCATTATCTGCAAAAGCTGGTAGGAAGTCAGGGGACACTGCTCCCAAAGAAGCGTTCAGGGAACTGCACGAAACACCAGCGTTCTGTCAAAACTGCCCTGAAAAGAGCCAGGCACATGGCATTGCTTTCTTAAGCTGAAGAGGTTTCACTTAGAAACGAGGGATAAAAGTATTTTTCTACAGTCTATTTATTACAGTTAAATCGGCTTGTCTGATACACAAGTTATAGGACCTTTTACACATGAAAATATTACTGAAAAAAGATATCCAGAAATTAGGTAAGACTGGTGATGTAGTTGATGTGGCAAATGGCTATGCAAGAAATTATTTATTGCCTAAAAAGTTTGCGACAACTGTAACCCGGGGGAACATTGAACAGCTCAAGTTTCAAGGAATAAAAAATGAGGAAAAACAAAAAGAAGAAACTAAGAACCTCCAGGTATTAGCAGATGAGATTTCAAAAGTATCATGCACCATCACTGTCAAAACAAACAAAGAAGGAAAGCTTTTTGGTTCTGTAACTGCGAATCATATTGCAGAAGCACTATTTGAAAAAGGGTATCAAATTGATGAGAACATGGTAATCCTTGAAACACCGATCAAAAAATGCGACCTATACAATGTAACTGTGATGTTGCATCCTGAGGTAAAAGCGCAATGCAGAGTATGGATTGTAAGTGAATCTGAAAAATCAGCAGACCCCCAGATAGAACCATCTAAATCTCCTTCTGAGAACAACCAGGAAACAGACGAAAATTAACTACTAATTTTATATCCTGTTTTGGTTACACTTCTTAAAACTACAAAACAATGACAACCGGACTAATACAGCAAAAGACTCAACCCTTCAATATAGAAGCTGAAATAAGTGTTCTCGGCTCTATGTTACTGGATAATGAAGCAATTAATCTTGTTACAGAACTATTAAGAACAGACAACTTCTACAAAACCTCTCATCAGTATATTTTTGATACTATCGTAAATTTATATAGTAAGAACAACGCAGTTGATCTTGTTATTTTGAAGGATGAACTCAAAAAGCAATCTTTACTTGAAAAGGTAGGTGGTGCAGAGTATTTGTTGGAACTGGAAGAATCAGTCCCACTGGCCTCAAATGTAGAATATTACGCAAAGATTGTTCGAGAAAAGACAATAAAAAGAGATTTGATTACTGCAACTGCAAAGATTCAGCAGGAGGCATATAATGATTCTCTGGAATCTGACGAACTCTTAGATATAGCCGAAAAAGAAATATTTGACATAACACAACGTAAATTTTCCTCTCCAACAACAAAACTATTCAACATTCTTCATGATACATTCGACCACATCAGCAATTTGCACGATAGAGAGGGCAGATTAACCGGTGTATCAACTGGCTACTACGACCTGGACGACATAACTTCAGGCCTTCAAAATTCTGAGTTAATAATTATAGCGGCAAGGCCAAGTATGGGGAAATCAAGTTTAGTCTTAAATATTGCGGAACATGCCGGCACAAAAGAGAAAAAGCCAACATTAATTTTCTCGATGGAAATGTCGGCCCAGCAGGTAGCACAAAATATATTGTGTTCTACTGCAAAGATAGATGCACATCTTCTGCGTACAGGCAAACTTGACGACAACCAATTTTCAAACCTCTCCTTAGCTATGGGCGATTTATCAGAATCGGAAATATTCATCGACGACACCCCAGGGCTTGGCCTCCTTGAACTACGCGCCAAGGCCAGGCGCCTTAAATTGCAACATAATATTCAGATGATTATTGTTGATTATTTACAATTAATGGAGGGGAGAAAAGCAGAAAACAGGCAGCAGGAGATCTCCGGCATCTCAAGAGGCCTGAAGGCATTAGCAAGGGAGTTAGAGGTGCCGGTGATTGCTGTCTCCCAATTGAACCGTTCAGTAGAAACACGAGACGGACATACACCAAGAATGTCTGACCTGCGAGAATCCGGATCTATTGAACAAGATGCTGATGTGATTATATTATTACATAGAGAAGACTATTACGACCCAACTAAAAGGCCGGGTGAAGTTGATCTGAACATAGTAAAACAGAGAAATGGGCCGACTGGTAAAGTAAAGCTTACTTTCTTACGGGAAATTTTAAGATTCGAAAATTACCAACATAATACTTCGTCAGATGAGAACTAAACTTATGTCTTGTAAATATATAATTTTAGCTGTTGCTTTTATTATCCTTCTTCCGCTGGAGAACTATTGCCTGTTAAATGCACAGGAAAACGAAGCGCCACAGGCAATCATAAGGAAGATTGAATATAAAGGTAATCACAGAATAAGCGGCAACACAATAAAAGCTGCCATAAAAATTAATGAGGGTGATTTATACGACCCTCTAGCAATAAGCCAGGATGTCGATGCTATCTGGCTGCTGGGTTTCTTTGACAATATAGAAGTTGAAGTAGAACCGTATCAAGATGGAATCAAAATAATCTTCCTTGTATTAGAACGCCCTGTTGTAAAAAACATAAATTTTGTAGGCAACGCTAGTGTTAAGACAAATAAACTCAGGGAAGCCGTAGAATTAAAAGAGGGTGATTATTTAAAACAATATCTACTTAAACTAGGCGAAGATAAAATCCGGGAGATTTACCAGGCAAAAGGATTTCATTTCATCAATGTCAAGAGTGAAGAGAAAAGAACAAATGGTTATGTTGATATAATATACAATATTCATGAAGAATCTAAGGTCTACATAAAAGAGATAAGCTTTGTAGGGAACAAGACATTTTCTGATAAAAGGCTTTCTAAATTCATGAAAACGAAAAGGAGGAAGTTTCCTCGCTTTTTCTACAAAGGCAAATTCGATAAAAATAAATTTAATGAAGATATTGAAAACATAAAAGGATTTTATGGGGCTGGGGGCTGGTTAGATGCCGACGTAAAATGGAAAGAGCAATACAGCCCTGATCAATCCAAAATGTTCCTTAACGTTTTAATAGATGAAGGGGAAAGGTACCATGTTGATACTATAAACATAAAAGGGAATACACTTTTCACAAACACTGAAATTAGCAACATGCTTGAATTAAAGAAGGGAAACGCCTTCCTGCCAGAATCTCTTCAAAAAGATATTGCAAGCATACGGAAGGCTTATGGCAGACAAGGTTATCTTAATGCAAGTGTGAAAACCGACTATACCTATAAACAGGTTGAACCTAAAATAGATATAACCTATGATATTCGAGAGAACGAAAGGTTCTTTATAGAAAAAGTTATAATTACCGGTAATGACAAGACAAAAGACACTGTAATACGCAGGGAATTACTCTTTTTTCCTGGAGAAAGGCTTGATACTGAAAAAGTTCATAATAGCGAACAAAGGTTAACAGGTACAGGGTATTTCGATCAAGAATCCGGCACACCAACTGCAATCACCTACGAGCCCGGCACAAAACCTAATACTAAAAATGTAATCGTCAATGTAAAAGAGGGAAGGCCCGGAATGTTAAGATTTGGCGGAGGCTTTGGCGCCAATGCAGGGCTCTTTGCAGATGTTTCGTATTCTGACAAAAACTTTGATATATTTGATCTGCCTAAAGACTGGAAAGACTTTACTTCTGGCAATGCATTTCGTGGTGCAGGACACGTAATAACTTTCAGATTTAGCCCGGGACTTCAAAGAACAGAAGGAATGTTATCTTTCAGTAATCCTTCTGTTTACGACTCAGGTTATAGCCTTGGTATTAGCGGTAATGTTTTCAAGCGTGAGAGGGAAGATTATATTGAGGAAAGAAAGGGAGGGAAAATCAGTGTTGGCAAGCAAGTACGCTGGCTCAGGGGATTAAGATTGGGACTTACCCCAAACTACGAAGTAATAGGAGTACAAGACATTGACGATAATGCGCCTCAAACGGTAAAAGATATCGAAGGAAGCAACCAAAAATTAAGCCTGGAACTAAGCGCAAAGTTAGACAGACGGAATAGCCGTTTCTTTACTACCAAAGGTTATGAAATAACTTCAGCTTTAGAAGGCTCAGTCCTTGATGTTGACATAGTGAAATTTGTAATAAATGGCAAAAAATATCATACTGCTTTTAGCTTTCCCAATTGGGGCAAACATATCCTCTCATACGGAGGGACCTTTGGCATAGTAGAATCAACCACAGATGAAGGTGTACCGATCTTCGAACGACTATTTGCAGGGGGTACTAATTCCATACGGGGTTTTAGCTACAGGGGTGTTGGGCCGATCGACTCTGCAAGTAA
>Ga0208896_1000637_pt1 | contig 18427 bp, 18 predicted proteins | sample ETNtaG_27_FD_185778 | JGI IMG/M metagenome (GOLD analysis project Ga0208896, IMG submission 185778) | Marine microbial and viral communities from oxygen minimum zone, Eastern Pacific Ocean - ETNP201406SV63 (SPAdes) (version 2) | ecosystem: Environmental > Aquatic > Marine > Oceanic ... | reverse complement strand
AGTTCCGAAGAATCGCGTATCTCAAGGGATCTTGTATACACTCGTGCTATTTTTAAATATAGCGAAAACTTAAGACTGGCCGCTGCATTTAATTTTGACTTCGATGAGAGGGGTCATTTTGAAACAGCCGGATTTGAATATAAAGTGAGACCAGGTTGGATTCTTAAAATGCATACAGAATTTTATAATGGCAAAAAAGGTACCCACTATGGTCAATTTCGTGAGAATGACCGATTGGTTACCACTTTAGAGTACTCTTTTTAAGAAATCTCACTATTGGCTCCTTTCCTGATGTTAATTTATTTGCAATATAATTTTTAGCCTTTAAGAGCCACATCCTAAATTTCAACTAACAAGTTGTACATGAAGTAAAACATAACCCTGTAAATAAAGGATAGACGGTAGTTTTTAAGTACATATCAAGAAGCATAAGCCTTATATCTACTAATAAATCCCGTTTAGAAGGTATTTGAGTGAGCGCAGTTTATGTTTGACACTATGGCTTTAAACTGATAACCTCACTGCACTTATTAAGAAATAGAGGGTGGTTTTGATAAAGGAATAAAAGGGTAATACGACATTGCTTTTCTCTGCGAAGATTGTCTTAAAACTTTTCAGATCCTTTTATCCAAAATAACTTGTAGTACTTATTTCGATATTGTTCAGAAGCCATAGGGTTATACAGAAAAATGGGTGCAAAAAATTTAATATATACTGAAAAGAAAATACACTTCAAAGAGGGAGATATTATCTTTAAAGAAAATGATGAAGGTGCGAAGGAGATGTATTTTATTGATTCCGGCAGAGTCAAAATAGTGAAAAAAGTCGGAGATACAAATGCGACATTGGCGACACTTGACGAAGGTGATTTCTTTGGAGAAATGTCGTTAATATCCGGAAATAAACGATGTGCCACAGCAATAGCTTTTACGAATTGCAAGGTTCATACTATGGACAAAAAAACATTTGAATACAATCTCACAAACGATATAAAGTTTATGAGAAAAATACTTGAAACGCTTACCCGCCGACTGGAAGACACTGACACCAACCTAAAACGTCACATCCAGAGAATCTCCAGATTAACCAAAGTCTTCAATGTGACAGGATAGAGAGCATACTCTACATAGTATCAGAAATGCAATATTTCAAGGCATAAAATCATTTATGGTTGCATGACCTTCGCCGAACCCTCGGAACTTGCTTAGCACAGGTAGGTGTAGACCTCTACAAGGTATCCAAGTTTGTTAGGTCACAAGGATATTAAGACGACACAACAACGCTGCGCACATCATTGTCCTGACAGTCTTCGGGAGGGGATTAAAATCTTAGAATCTGACTACAATGGGTGAAAAAGAGTGTTCCAAAAGCTTGTGACATTTGTCATAAGTAATTCTGTATCAATGTATAAGAGAAAGCAGGGATTTTTTTAGTGTTATGATTGCTCATCATGCATTCTAAACATCACTTAAAACTTCAAGCAATCTTTCTAAGTCTTTTCTGGTATGCGTTGACATTACCGTCATTCTGAGGCGGCTGGATCTGGTCGGAACGGTAGGCGGGCGAATGGCCGGAATCAAGATACCTTTTTTATAAAGAAGCTTCGACATGTCAACTGCCTTTTTTGCATCTCCTATCAGGATTGGAATAATCGGACTTTCTGACGGGATTAAGTTAAAGTTGAGTAAATCCAGTTCCTTCTTTAAATAACGTACATTGTTCCAGAGTGATTTTCTGAGTGAAGGATTTTTTCGGATTAACTTTATGCCTGCAATTGATGCGGCACATACGGCAGGCGGGAGCGCTGTTGTGTACATAAAAGGCCTTGCTTTATTTCTGAGAAAATTGATTAAATCTGCATCACCGGAAACGTAACCGCCCAGACTTCCAACCGCCTTACTTAATGTCCCCATGACAATGCTTACCTTCTTACTCAGATTGAAATGTTCAACTACCCCCCTGCCGTTTTCCCCGAAGACTCCGGTACCGTGAGCCTCATCAGCCATAACCATGGCATTGTATTTATGAGCAATCCTGACAATGTCGGGGAGAGGTGCAATATCTCCGTCCATACTGAAAACGGTATCCGTAACAATCAATTTTCGTGAATATTTTGTAGCTTTTTTTAGTATGTTTTCGAGTTTTTTCATGTCACAATGAGGATAAACCCTGAAGTCAGCCCCTGATAACCGACATCCATCTATAATACTAGCATGGTTCAGTTTATCGCAAATGACTAAACCCCCTTTCGACACCAAAGAAGAGATAGTACCAACATTGGCCATGTATCCGGTTGGGAAGACTATGGAAGCCTCCTTTCCTTTGAATCTTGATATTTCTCCCTCGAGCACCTCATGCAATCTCATGTTCCCGGAAACTAATCTGGACGCCCCTGCCCCCCATCCATACCTTCCCACTGCATCCTTAACGGCTTTTATAACTAATGGGTTGTTTGCAAGGCCGAGGTAATTGTTTGAACAGAAAGACAAATATGTTTTGCCCTTTATTTCTAAATGTGTACCCTGAGAGCCTTCAACACTATTAAGTTCTCTATAAAGGCCGGATTTCTTAATTGTTTTAAGTTCGTCTGATATGTATTTCATATCTCTATTTATATTGAATAATTAACATTAAAATCGTGTTGCCTATCTCAATTCATTTGTTATACTTTTGACAGGTAGTATATATCTCAAAGACCATTAATAAGAAACAAATTTTCAGTTTATATTAACCAGAAATGTCAAACTATATTGTAATTTATATTACCACAAGCTCAGCAAATGAAGCAAAGAAGATAGGACGCGTACTGGTTGAAGAAAAACTGGCGGCATGCTCTAATATAATATCTCCCATTCGTTCAATCTATAGCTGGCAGGGAAAGATATGTGACGACAAAGAAGCATTGATGATACTGAAATCAAAGAAAAAACTTTTTAAACAGATTGTAGCAAGAGTTGAAAAACTGCACAGCTATGAGGTTCCGGAAATTATAGCTATGCCCATAATAGAAGTCTCCGATAAATATCTATCCTGGCTCAATAAAGAAACTAAATAAATCACCCTTCTTCATGCACTAATTCATACACCTTTCCCTCAACAAACATATCAAGCAAATCAGAGTCTATAAGACTACCTTTAGCTTCGTAACCAATGATGTCTAATGCCTTTTCATGGGAAATCGCCTTTTTATAAGGCCTGTCCTGTGCAGTTAACGCATCATATACATCTGTAATTGCAATCATTTTCGCCTGTACGGAAATCCTTTCTCCATCTATTTCTAACGGGTAGCCACTCCCATCCAGTTTCTCATGATGTGCATGTGCAATGTTCGGGATATTCTCCAGTTCTTTTGTCCACGGTACATTCTTTAGGAATTCGTATGAATGAATTACGAGATTCAATTTCCTGTCTTTCTTTATTATTCAAATAACTCTTTCTCTATTATTGAGCACAGGATATGACCGATAGTTATATGACATTCCTGTATGCGAGCTGTATCTGAGGATGGGATTATCAGACATACATCCGCGTATTCTTTCAGCCTGCCTCCATCCTTCCCGGTAAAGGCTATGGTCTTCGCTCCTCTTTCTCCCGCTGATACTATGGCGTTGATGATACTCGTGGAATTACCACTTGTACTTAATCCAAAAACAAGATCGCCATCTTTAACAAATGCCTCTACCTGTTTCTCAAAACAGTGATCATATCCGTAATCGTTGGCAATTGCCGTCAACACTGATGTATCAGCAGTTAACGCAAGCGCCGGTAGCGGTTTTCTGTCTTTTTTAAATCTGCCTACAAGTTCTCCAGCTATATGTTGTGCATCAGCAGCACTTCCACCATTGCCCATAAGGTATAGTGAATGGCCGGATTTAAACGCATCTACAGATATGTTTGCAATCTGAATAATAGTCTCTACACTATCGGAAAGCAGCTCTGTTCTCAGCTTTATACTTTCCCTCAATGATTCTTCAATTTCGTTTTTCATTTATCTAACCGGGATTACCCACTTCTTTCCAATATCCGTGAAACAATATCAGTTGTTGAAACATCTTTCACAAGGGGTGCTAAAATTACTTTGCCACCATAAGATTCGACAAATTCACGCCCTACCACTCCCTTTTCCTTCCAGTCTTCACCTTTTACAAGAACGTCAGGCTTTACCCTTCTAATAAGTTTTTCAGGTGTTAAATCATCAAAAAGGATTACATAATCCACATCTTCCAGTGCAGATATCAGTCTCGCCCTTTCATCTTCTGAAACAAATGGCCTTTTGTCCCCCTTTTGTTCTCTTACTGATCTGTCGGTATTCAGCCCAATTACCAGTACATCACCCTGTTTCCTGGAAAATTTAAGATATTCTATGTGACCGACGTGAAGTATGTCAAAACATCCATTTGTAAACACAATCTTCTTGTTTTCTTTCCTGTGTCTATTGAGTATTTCTTCAAGCTCGTCCAGAACTTTAATCTTTGTATAAAGAGGATTTGATCCTCCCATAAGCTCGCTCAGTATCTCACTCTTACTGATGGGTACGGCACCAACCTTTCCAACCTCAACCCCTGCTGCAACGTTAGCAATCATGGCAGCATCCTCAAAGCTGTTCTTACTTCCCACCACAAACCCGAAAACACTCAGAACCATATCCCCCGCACCGCTAACATCATAAACATCTTTAGGCACAGTAGAGATTAATTTGCATTTTCCATCCCTACTGTATAAAAACATCCCATCCTTGTCGGCTGTTATAATAATGTGTTCAAATAAATTCTCTTCCAGCAATTTCTTGCCGGCAGATTTCATACTGTTAACGTCCGTTATCTTAATCCCGGTTGACAGTTTCGTTTCAAACCGGTTAGGTGTTATCGCAGTTGCACCTCTATAAATCCCATAGTCTTTAGTAAGCCCCGGATCTACTATAACAGGCACATTGTGGTCTTTACCTGATTTGATAACAGCGTCTAGGATTCGCCTGGATAATAATCCTTTGTTCATATCAGAAATAAGTACTATATCAACTTGCTGAATCTTGTCTTCAATCTTATTTATAATTACTTCCTGTTTTTCCTCTTCAATATCATCAGTCTTTTCATAATCAATCCTCAAAAGCTGTTGAATACCTTTTCCTGCAGATTGAAGATGTCCCATCATTCTAACCTTTACGGTTGTTGGTCTGTCCGAATCTTGGACAATTCCTTCTGTATCTACTCCTAAATCATTTAAGTTGTCTAACAGCAATCTGCCCTCATTGTCATTACCAATTGTCCCATAGCAGAAAATATTAGCCCCAAGGTGTGCAAGGTTGCTCGCAACACTTCCGGCCCCACCCGGCCTTATTTCTTCAGATGCCACATTCAATACAGGGATTGGAGCTTCCTGTGATATTCGATTGACTTCGCCCCAGACATATTTATCCAGCATAAAATCTCCTACTAACATAATATTTGGCCTACCAATATTTGATAGAATATGTACAAGATTTTCAGACATAATATTTCCTTAAATATTATTTACAAATCCAACCACATGTAAATAATTTAACCAAGGCCTATCTCCAGCCCCTCGTATGCCGCAACGGTATTAGGGAATTTTTTTTGTGCCATTAATTCGATTCTTTCTATATCTAAATCTTCACGCCCATGGTGAGTGAGAATTAGTTGGTCAATATTCGCTTCCCTACACAACTCAACTGCATCCACCCATGTACCATGCCCCCAACCCTTTCGACCGCCATCTCCATCTGAACCGGAATACTCCTCCGGTGTATAATGTGCATCAAATATAACCAGATTCGTACTCTTCAAAAAATCAACCAGTCTTTGCTTTGATTTCTCTGTATGTTCGTGATCTATAATATAGGCAACAGATTTATTTTCACAAATTATCTTATATCCAAGAGATCCATCAGGATGGTTTAATGAAACACTTTTTACCACTATGTTACCAATTTGGACAACCTCACCACTCTCAATATCTTTGAAATTCATACTTGCCGGCATATCCCTTAATCGAATAGGGAAATAAGGTGCAATCATCTGGCCACGCAAAGCACATTCAATATCTACATCAGAATGCAAAGAGCCATAAAGATTGATCTCAAATTCAGGGTAAAATGCGGGTCGGAAAAAAGGAAATCCCTGGATATGATCCCAATGCACATGGCTAAAGAAAATATTCAAAGCATTCTTCCTGCTTTCTTTTACAAAGTCCCTGTTCATAATGTCAAGACCTAATGCTCTTATGCCGGTCCCACTATCAAGAATGATGATCTTACCATCACAATTCAATTCAACACAACTTGTGTTACCTCCGTACTTTACAGTTTTTGGGCCGGAAACAGGAACACTGCCTCGTACTCCCCAGAATTTCACCTTCATAATAATACTCATTTCTCCAAATAATCTATATCCTTTTCTAAACTTATTATTTATTTCTTCCCTATCAAAACAGAAATGGATCTGGGGAGTTTTAAGTCCATTCTCGTTAAGTCACAAAACCCGGCTTCCTGAAGCCATCCTTTAATCTCCTGAAATGAATATGTACGTCCGTTTTCTGTAAACAATAGCATATTAAGGGAAAAAAGGGCCGGGAAACATGGAGAAGCTTTATCATTATCAAGGATAAAATCCTGAATTATTATCTTCCCACCACTGTTTAGCGCATTATAAACCCTTCTTATTAATGCAATATTTTCCTGCTCTCCCTCACCATGAATAATATTCGAGAGGAAAGCAACATCGTATTGCCCTTTAATTTCCTTATTAAAATCACCTTCTATCAGCTTTATCCTGTTGGCAACTCCGGAACTTGAAATCAATTCCTTCGTAATCTTCAAAGTTCCGGGTAAATCTAAAATAGTTGCCTTCAGATCACTGTTACCCGTACAAAAAAAAACTGAATAAGTACCGGCTCCCCCACCAAGATCAATCATGGTTTTGCAGTCACTCAAGTCCATTTCTCTTGATATTACAGGAGCAACAGACATAGCCGTATTGTGCATAGCAATGATAAAGTTTCTTGTTTCGTTTTTGTCCGCCTGGAACATGTCTGGCTTACGTGCAGGCTTCCCGGAAATCACGGAATCACTCAACCTGCTCCACGCATCCCACATAACATCTTGAAGAATTACAATGTCTCCTATATACCTATCCCTGCCACTTATAAATATTTCTTTTCCTTCTTCTGTGTTAAAATATTTATCATTATCTTTCTGTAACAAATCGAGACTAACTATAGCATCCAGGAATTTCTCTGTTGCACATACATTTGAATTTGTCTTTGCCGATATATCACCAGCAGATAGTCCTTTTTCACCGATAATGTTGAAAACATCAAGCCTGACTGCCGTTAACAATACCTTTGATTTAAAGAAAGAATAACCAAACTCAAGTGTGCGCTCTCTATACTTATCTATATGATCTTTGGTAATTTCCATACAATGCTCAAAAACCGTGCCTTTCGTAGATGTGGAGAAAAGATGTTGTAAAACATTAACATAAAATACCCCCTTTTTCTTAATAAGTGCAATAAGGATATCAGTTTAAGGCTATAGTGTCAAATACAAACTAGCCTCACCCCTACACTTTTAGAATGATCAATTCTGCGGATTATGTGGGTAATATTACCTAAATAATGAAAGCAATAAAATGACAGAAAAATCTACGGGTCACCTTATACAAAAGGAAATATGTTTTAATATATTGTAACTAACCAGTTAAACAACATCTAATGGCAGAGAGTTACTAATGTTTTTTATTGCAGTAGCTTATATTCTCTGATAGTATAAGCAGTTACATTAACTCACGTTAAATAAATGAGAATGGTAAAGTTGAAATAAAATTTAGATTATTAATTTATTAAATACGTTTTACTGAATGGAGACGATTATCAATGAAAGAAGGAATTCACCCAAAATATGTAGAGACAACAGTCACCTGCGGCTGTGGAGAAACTTTTAAAACACGATCAACAAAAAGTAAAATTGCAGTAGAGGTTTGCTCCAAGTGCCATCCATTTTATACCGGAAAGCAGAAATTTGTTGACAGCGCCGGAAGGGTTGAACGCTTTAAGCAAAAATTCAAATGGACTAAGGATTCTGCTCAAGGCGATTCGGCAAAGCCTACCGGTGATAGTGGTACGGACGACCAGAGTGCGGTTGCTGTAGAAGAAAAACCGGAGAATAGTAGTGCAGATAAATGACAAACTTTTAAATAAACTAAAGGAGATGTTTGAACGTCATAATGAGCTGGAAAAGCATTTATCTGATCCGGAGGTTATTTCCGACAATACCAGATATACATCCTACGTTAAAGAGCACGGCAGGCTTTCAAAATTCGTAACCAAATATCTCCAACTGGACGAAACACTAAAACAAAAGGAAGACGCCAGGGCCATTATTGCCGAAAACGATGGCGATAAAGATTTAAACAACATGGCCAGGGACGAACTCGACAATCTTGAAGAAAAAGAACTAGAGTTGTTTGAAGAGGTTAAAGGATGTTTCTTTACAGAAGGTGATGATTCTGACAAGAATGCAATAATGGAGATTCGGGCTGGAACCGGCGGCGGCGAGGCAGCGCTGTTTGCCGCTGATCTCTTCAAGATGTACACAAAATATGCCGAAAAACAGAAATGGAAGACCGAAATATTAGATTCCAGCTATACAGAAATTGGAGGTTTCAAAGAAATAACCTTCTCCATTTCAGGACAATCAGTTTATAGCAAATTATGTTTTGAAAGTGGAACCCACCGTGTACAAAGGGTTCCTACCACAGAAACAAGCGGAAGAATACACACCTCAGCAGCAACAGTTGCTGTCTTACCTGAAGTTGAAGATGTTGAAATCAAGATAGATCCCAAGGATATTTCAGTCGATACATTTCGTTCTTCCGGACCGGGAGGACAGAAGGTCAATAAAACCAGTTCTGCCATTAGAATAACACATGCGCCCACCGGCTTGGTTGTTAAGTGCATGGACGAAAAATCACAACACAGAAACCGTGCAAAGGCAATGCGTATTCTGCGAAGCCGTCTCTACACTTTTTTACAGGATCAAAAAAAGGATGAACGCGACAAGACACGGCGTACCCAGATAGGCTCCGGCGATAGAAGCGAAAAGATCCGTACATATAACTTTCCACAAAACAGGGTAACCGACCACCGAATAAATCTCAATCTATACAATCTGGAAAAAATCATGCTTGGCGAAATAGACGAATTGATTGAGGCAATGACAAATTACGGAAAGCAGGAAAAGATGAAGGAATTAGCTGCCACCCTGTAATTGTTTTCCCACATTAAATAATCCTCAAAACTAATATTCAGCATCCCATAAATTTCCACCTCTACATTAAAGGTATGGTATATACGCAAGAAAGCAATACGATTCGCAATATACTGAAATGGGCAACAGCCACTTTAAAAGAGGCTGATATAGATTCCCCCGGTATAAATGCCGATACTCTACTGGCCTTTGTACTATCATGTGACAGGACAAGACTCTACACAAGTCCTGATGAAATAATTAGTGATGCCGATATAGGCTGGTACAAGGAATTAATCAATGAAAGGATAAGGCATGTTCCCCTTCAATATATTACACACCGAGTTGAGTTTATGTCACTTGATTTTTTCGTAAATGAACGTGTCCTGATTCCCAGGCCGGAAACAGAAATACTCGTAGAAACAGTCCTGAAGAACGCACACGACAAACAGTATTCAAACAGGAAGATAACTATTATGGACATAGGAACCGGTTCAGGCAATATTGCCGTGTCTCTGGCCAAAAACCTCAGTAATGTAGAAATATATGCAAGCGATATATCACAGGAAGCTCTCGAAGTAGCAAAGGAGAATGTCCAGAGACATCAAGTTGTAGACAAAGTACATCTCCTGCATGGAGATCTCTCCGGTGCATTCATTAGTCATATTGATCAAGGAAGCGTAGACTTTATTGTTTCAAATCCTCCTTACGTAAGCGAATCGGAATGGGAGAATCTAGAACCTGAACTAAAAGATCATGAACCACTGGAAGCATTAGTTGCCGGAAAGGATGGATTATGTTTCTACAGACGTATAATCAAGGACGCCTCTGATTGGTTAAAACCTGAAGGATGCCTGGTCATTGAGATCGGGGAAACACAGGCGAATTCTATTATAAGGCTTATGGAAAGCGAGGGGCATTACAAGGATATTGAAATATCCAATGACCTGCAGGGAAAAGAACGCATAACCTCTGCGAAGCGAAAACGATAAGTATCCCATCAGAATCAACTGTGTGTTTAAGTTGTAGCAATTCCCTTTTCCCTTCAATATTCGATATTCTCCTTTTTCTTCCTGCCTTCCTAAGCGTTCTTCTTTCTTCGTGCCGTAGTGACTTCGTGGCAAAAGTCTTTCTATTTATTAATCTTTCTCGCTACGTAATATATCCATGCACTGTCCTTATCGTCACTATCAAGATTCAGCATATTGCCGGAAGTATCATACATTTCGATAGTCTCAAAACCCATATCTTCAAGTTGTTTTACCTGATTCACTTTATCAATATAATACGTCAGCATTGCATAATTATGTGCTGTATCGTTTATGATCGCATATTGCTCATTAAACACCTGAAGGTTTTTATTCCTTAAGTGATTACGCGTGGACTTGAAAAATCTTATAAAATTCCCGGCTTGCTCACACGGCATCGTTGAAAGTTTCATTTTCGGACGTGAGATTGCATATCTGTGTTTCCTATTATGCGAGGAAAAGACAAACAGCCCGTCCTGTTTGAGTACTCTGTGTATCTCACGCAGCCCCTGCAGCCTGTCCTTGTGATTGATTGAATCAAGGCCGTTAAATGAGAACATTATAAAATCAAATTCATCATCGCGAAACTCGCTCATTTCCCTTACATCACCACGGGCAAAACTGACGCCTTTAAATCTTTCTCTGCACGATTCTATCATTGTTATTGAGTAATCAATGCCGATATAACCACTGCTCAAATTCTTTAAAATCGCTGTTGTCCTGCCACTGCCGCATCCGATGTCGAGTATATGTTTATTTGCGATTCTCTCCCTGTATTTTACAAGAATCATCACTTCAGGATTCTGTAATGTCATTTTGATATAGCTTGAAACAACGTTTTTACTCTCATACTTCTTTCTATTCATATCCGCAACTCTTATTTTTCAGATGATAACTGTGTGAAATTGACTATAATTTTGATTAGCATTTACAGATAATGCTTAGTGAAATCTACTATTTTCTAACAAGATTGTAAAGAGATTATGTACTCTCAGATTTTTGCGATAGAATACCTTTTTGAGGAATGGTTTCCATGAAGAGCCAGAAAGAAAAAAGTATCTTTGCATGGTATATGTATGATTGGGCTAATTCTGCATTTGCAACAACCATTATAGCCGCCCTCTTGCCCATATACTTTGCCACAGTTATTGTCCCCCAGGGCGGGTGGACTTTCAGATTCGGTAGTATTGAAATACCAACCAATGCAACCACACTTTGGGGCTTTCTCTCCGGAACTACAGCTCTTTTTGTGTTCTTGACGGCCCCTATTCTTGGTGCAATTGCAGATATTGCAGAATCAAAAAAGAAATTCCTGATGACCTTCTGCTTTGGAGGCAGCCTTTTTACCACACTCATGTTTTTCAGCCGTAGTGGTGATGTGTGGATGACAATGATTTTCTTTTTTCTTGCAAATACCTGTTTTATCAGTGCAAATATCTTTTACGACTCTTTTTTACCTCACATTGCTTCAAGAAGAGAGATTGACCAGGTTTCGGGCAGAGGTTATGCCTATGGATACCTTGGAGGAGGCCTGCAGTTCTTAATCTGCATAATCTTAATCCTTGCCCATAATAAGATCGGCATTGAAAAAACAATGGCAGTAAGAATAAGCCTGTTGTTCTCAGGAGTCTGGTGGGCAGGCTTTTCAATAATCACGCTTGTCTGGCTGAATGAACCCAAGGACAACAAAACATCTCCTCAACAATATCCAGGTGTGAACAATTCATGGACCTACATAAGATTCGGCTTATCTCGAACATGGCGTACTATTTTGAATGCCAGGAAACACCGGAACCTCACTATCTTCCTGATTGCCTTTATGTTCTATAATGACGGCATTCATACCGTTATCAGAATGGCTGCCATTTACGGAAAGGATGAACTGGGACTTAAGAATCATACCCTCATGGGTACACTTTTACTGGTACAATTTATAGGGATAGGTGGCGCACTATTATTCAGCCGTATTGCCAAAACCTTAGGTTCGAAAAGAATCTTGATATTCGTATTGTTTCTCTGGTTGGGTATATTGTGCTATGCATATCTTATGACCAGTGCACTTGATTTCTGGATTTTGGGGATGGCAGTAGGATTGGTTCTTGGCGGTTCTCAAGCCATAAGCAGATCTTTATATGGTTCAATGATACCAGTAGAAGAATCGGCTGAGTTTTTTGGCTTTTATTCTGTCTTTGAGAAATTTTCGGCTATATGGGGGCCGTTTGTATTTGGCATTATTCGCCAGGTTACAGGAACATCCCGACTAGCCATATTGTCACTGGTTGGTTTCTTTATTATTGGAATTGTACTTTTGTGCTTTGTAAAAGATAATGGCGCAAAACCCAAGGACAAGTTACATATTAGTAGCGGAAACCTTTAAGTTTCCATCTTCATTGATTTAACTGCCAGCTATTTCTTTAAAGATAAGACGTTGTGCCTTTACGCTGTCTCCGCGTTTTACATCTATTATCAATTCCGAACCTTCTCCCTGAAACTCATAAACTAGTTTCCCACCTTCATTTTCAGTGTGGGTACAGTGCAAAACTCTCCCTGAGACAGTATCGCCATCCAGACTAGCGGCAATAATCTTTAAAGGCAAACAGCAGGCAGCTTGAAAGACCATTCTGTTATTGGAAGCAAAAAGAAATGTATAGTGCGGTTTGCGCATATTTACCTTCATTCCAATACCCGGAGATTTGGAGGTATGAGATTTTGATTTATTGGGCATTGTTCTAATCATGTATTTTTCTCCGGCTTCGATTTTATTATCTAAGCTCACACTCTTATCCAGGCCAGTCAAACTCATTATCCCTTCGGCATCTTTCTGATCCTGTTCAACAGACTCCTCTGTAGGGGCTTTTCCTGCTCTGCTTCTGTGGCTTTCAGCCTTTGGAGCATTAAGATCGACCAAAGGTAATTTTTCGCAAGATGTATTCATATTTATATTAAATGCCAATTATTGAAATTCAATATTAGCGTTAATTTACTTATTCTGTTTTTGGAACTTTCAAGTATACATCAATATTTATTCTTTATCAAACTGTTTTAAAAGTTGTCATTAATCTCACCGATATAGAGTTCTGCAAATAAACCATTATCCCTTTTTTCAAAACAAAATATTTCATTACTCCAGTAATCCATCATTCCAATTACGGACTGAAGTGAAGCGGAGCTAGGCTTGATCCTGACTTTCTCATTGATTCCCCCTATCTTTATAACATATAATAAAGTTTTGGGAATGTATTATCAGAATATCAATTTTAATCAAATTCGTAAATCCAACCTGATTAACATGAAAAATTATGACTATTGAATTTAAGACCAGGCCGGTTACCTTTATTATCCTGACATGCAGGAGGGTGTTTTGCCTATAAACTTCAACCTCAACGAAAATGGCGGTGTACAAAAAGGACAGTTTCTATGTCTTGGAAGAGTAATAGATGATTGCCTGAACATGCTGAAACAGATAGAATCTATACTTCCATTACGCTGGTGTTATGACAGTGATTAAAATAAAATTATTATGGCGCAGAGCATGGGAACGAGAATATAGATCAGGTAAAAAATGACGCAATCTTCGACAAATCTACAGAAAAGGCTCGTAGCACTGACAAGGGACTTAATACTGATCCCCAGCGATGCGTCCCGTCCGGACGATATCGAACGCGGTTTTGAGTTTGTTATCAACCACGTAGAGTCGCTTGATAACATAGTTGTAAACAAATATTACCATTGTGACATTCCATCATTAGTTGCCCTTCCTAAAGGTGTAGACCAGCCTAAAATACTTCTCTGCGGGCATATTGATGTCATTACGCATCCCGACGTCCATAGCTACCGTTCACAAATATCCGATGGAAGAATAGTTGGTCCGGGGTCAGCAGATATGAAAGGCCCTCTGGCAATCCTACTGGAGATTTTCAGGAATTTACATATGCAATATGATGAACTCCCACTTGGACTGGCTATCACGTCTGACGAAGAACGTGGTGGTAACTCCGGCATGCGTTTTCTATTTGATGAAGTGGGTCTCAGGTGCGATGTTGCCTTGATACCAGACGGAGGCTCTTTAAGTGAAATAACTGTGGAAGAAAAAGGGATACTTCATCTAAATATCCAGTGTAATGGACACTCTGCACATGCGGCACGTCCATGGCTGGGAAACAACCCACTGGAACGTCTTGTTAACGCCGTAGCCCGTCTACAGAAAAACTTTGACTCTCTGAGAAAAGGTGAAGACCATTGGCATCCTACCTGCGCGCTCACAATCGTTAAAACACTGAATCAAACTGTTAACCGCATACCTTCAGATGCTGAAGCTACTCTCGACATACGATTTCCAGCTCCATACACCGTAAAAGAAATGTTAAACCATGTTCGCAATCTGTTAGGTAAAGAAATAAACACACATACATTAATCAGCGCAGAACCGACACTCCTCTCACCTGACCCCCTCTACCCTTCAGTCACTGAGGAAGTAACCGGAAAACCTACCAGCCAGGGAAAGGAAGATGGTGGAAGTGATGCCCGCTTTATTGGGAGCCTAAATATCCCCGTAATCGTTTCCAGACCTATTGTTGGCGAATTACATTCTACAGATGAATGGATAGATATCGAATCTATGGAAACATTCTATCGAGTATATGAGCTTTATTTGAAACGAAAATTGCTTTCAGCTAATTGAGGAGTACCTCAATTGCAATCTCACACCAACCCCTTATGAGTAAGCCATCTTTCTGCTTCTAGCGCCGCCATACAACCTGTACCGGCGGCAGTGACCGCCTGCTTGTAGTATGGATCCATAACATCACCGGCAGCAAAGACACCCTCCACACTTGTTGCCGTCCTCCATGACCGACGAGTACCTATAAAACCCTTCTCATCTAATTCTACATTGCCGTTAAGAAAAGAAGTATTTGGGGTATGACCAATTGCAATAAACAACCCGCCACAATCCAGGTTTGATTCCTCTTTGTTAATAGTACTCTGCAAACGCACACCTGAGATTAACTTGTCTCCCAGGACATCTACGACAATGGAATTCCATTTGAACTCTATCTTTGCATTAGCTATAGCACGCTCCTGCATTATGGGACTTGCCCTGAGTTCGTCACGACGATGTACTAAAATGACTTTGCTTGCAAACTTTGTAAGATATAGACCTTCTTCAATTGCGGAATCACCACCTCCGACAACAACAAGGACCTTATCCCTGTAAGCTGGAAGCGCACCATCACATATTGCACATGCACTCACTCCTCCTCCTGAGTGTGCAAGTCTTTGTTCGTTTGGCAAATCCAGCCAATTGGCCCTTGCACCTGTAGCAATAACAACGCTTAACGCCTCTACATCGTTATTTTCAGAAGTCTTTAATTGAAATGGATGCGAACTGAAATCGACAGACGTAATATCTTCTGTAAATATTTGGGTATCAAACCTCTTTGATTGTTGTTTAAACAGATCCATCATCTCTGTCCCTTGTATACCTGAAGGAAATCCTGGATAATTCTCTACCTCGGTAGTATACATAAGCTGGCCGCCCGGTACCATAATGTTTGAGGGTTCTCCCTCATAAACAATTGGATTCAAGTTGGCCCTTGCTGCGTAAATGGCTGCAGTCCATCCGGCCGGGCCGGAACCAATGATTATTATCTTTTCTGCCATATCTTTTCTCCATTTAACAGGGGCGTATTGCGGTACGCCCCTACACGATTACACGTTAAAAAATTCTATCATGCATGCCCTTAAAAAGCAAATGCGTATCAGAATACAGGCTGATTCCGCCAATAGTATTTTAATAGGTTTTTTAAGTAATTGATTTATAAGTGGTATCTCAGTAAGGGTTTTGCTATATTTATATTTCGAAAATGGAGCAGCATATCATCTGTAACTATTTCTCTAGATCTGTGCCTATGGGATAACAGACTCTTTTATAAAGTACGATATAATGGGTATACGATACCTTATTTTTTCTTAACAAACATAAGTATGACTGGAAGCCGTTTACGTTTAAAAAACAATTCAAAAATTGCCATAATTGGAGGTGGCCCGGCGGGTAGTTTTTTTGCAAACGACGCCATTCAAAATGCAAAGAAACTTGGAATAAACATCCAGATAACAATCTTCAACAACAAGGATTTCAGTCAGAGGGGTCCTATTGGGTGTAATATGAGTGCCGCAGTTATTGCAGGTTCTTTACATGCAAAACTTACAAGGGACGGCATTATTTTACCTGAAAGTATTATTCGCCAGGAAATTAGAGGATATTATTTTCATACTGAAGAATATGGTATTGAGCTATACAAACCCGATCAGATAAATAAAACTAGTATTATGGCAGTATACCGCGGCAATGGACCTCTTTACAGCACTCACACAGAAAGCCACAGTTTTGATGATTTCCTGTTAAAACATGTCATTAATCAGGGTGTAAGCGTAATCTCAGAGCCGGTACTGGATCTAAATTTATCTTCCAACCTTGATACCACTGCAACCGTAATCTACGGAAAAGGTGGTCAGCATAATAAAATGGAAGCAGACCTTGTGGTAGGTGCATTTGGTATTAATTCAACAATAATTAATAAAATTAGAGGATTAAATTTTGGTTACATACCTCCTAAAACTATTAAGACATGTCAAATGGAAATACCATTAGATGCCACTTTTATAAAGAACTCTTTCAAAGATAACATACAGGTATTCGCACTTGGAATTAAGCCCTTTAGATTTGCATCGATGGTTCCAAAAGGAAACTATGTCACCGTAAGCCTGGTAGGTACAAGAGATTTGACAAGCAATGATCTTATTGATTTTGTAAATCATCCGGTTGTCCGTAAGAAACTACCCCATGATTGGAAAATGCCTGAAAAATTCTGTATGTGTTTACCAAAAATTGTACTTTCACATGCAAAAAACCCATTTACAGATAGACTTGTCATGGTAGGCGATGCAAGCATAACAAGGATATTCAAGAACGGACTTGAATCAGCCTATATAACTTCACAGCTTGCCGCACGAGCAGCATTTGAAAACGGTATCTCAAAGGAAGCTTTTGACAAGCATTACTATAAACCTGCCCATAAACTACTTGCTATGGATAATAAACTTGGAGCAGTAATTCTGGCAATCAGCGACTTTATTACCAGACAGAATTGGCTTGTAAAAGCACGTCTGTCATACGTTGAAGACAAAAGGGGCTCGTGGATTGCAAACCATCTCAACAAAATTCTCTGGAATATGGTCACAGGAGATGCTCCATATCACAAAATATTGATACAGGCGTTTGATCCAGTTTTTCAAGTTATATTAATTCCAGTAACAATTAAGGCGCTTATCAAAGATATCCTTGAACGAATTGCTCGCCGTTGCGGATTAAAGAAATAAAGACGAAAAGTAATCCGGGAATAGACGATTAGTCATTTGTCATATTCAGTTGCCGGCAAGTCCGGCTACTCTGTTTGGACAATCAGTCTTAATTCTTCACCTATTAATCAAATAATTTAGCAAATTATTTCTGGAAAAATACTTTTTCTTTACAGAGGCCAATTGATTTTTTCTTAGCTAGTCATTTAATTATCAAACGGATTAATATCACTCTTTTCGGTATACTTTATGCTCTCACTCTTTTCATTATCTTTTTCGAGTTCGCCATAATCAACTGAATCTATCCTGTAATAACCACCTCTTTCATCCTGGACTCCCTCATCACGTTCTTCTGCCTCCTTGCATTTGAGACAAAGTCTTACAAATGGAATAGCCATAAGGCGCTGTTTGTTTATCTTCTTGCCACAATTTTCGCATACACCATACTTCCCCTTCTTTATTTGGTTTAAGGCATTATCAATTTCCTCTATTTCTCTTGCCTCACCTTGTATAATAGACATAACTATTTCATCATCTATAAGATTAGACGCAATGTCTGCCGTATCTGTGAGCCTGTACCCACCAGAGCCCCTGAACTCCCTTAATCTCAGCTTAACCTCCTTCAAAAGATGGTGTCTTCTGTCCTTAAGCTGGCCCCTTAATTGATTTATGAATTTCTTATCCATTTTAATATATCCTTTTAAATATCAAATCTACATTTCTATTTTTGTGTAAGCAACAACATGTCAATATTTATTGGATTACCTTTAGTTAAATA
>Ga0208896_1000628_pt1 | contig 18711 bp, 14 predicted proteins | sample ETNtaG_27_FD_185778 | JGI IMG/M metagenome (GOLD analysis project Ga0208896, IMG submission 185778) | Marine microbial and viral communities from oxygen minimum zone, Eastern Pacific Ocean - ETNP201406SV63 (SPAdes) (version 2) | ecosystem: Environmental > Aquatic > Marine > Oceanic ... | reverse complement strand
TTTTTCAGGGAAATTCTGGCCTTGTACAGTTGGGGGAAACTCCAAAAGTATTATCCGGAAAAATCGCACAGATAATAGAATATGCTTCTGGGAGTTGGGGCAGCCCGGAATACCCCACTTCTCTTCTAGGTGCCATTGCATTTATTCGTCAAGGATTTTATGATGCAGGTTGGTATGGAAAATCCATCGAAATTTTAAATAAATATCCCGATGGAAATGAGCCCATCCAAGCAGATCAATCTTTGGAAACTTTGTTTTCCGAAAAAAACAATAAACAGCCTTTTGTTTTTCGTACCAGCAATGAAATTTATATTGATCGATCCAAAAATATTGCTGATGAATTTGGACTCAATTTATGGATAAAAGGTAACGGATATGAATACCGCCGATTGGATGAAATGCCAGCGTCTTTTATGATTATTCCTCTGAACTTCCCGGGCAAACCCAAAGTAGTGGATCCTCATAATGCACTTCAATATTCTACCCAACAACTGAAGCATTGGGATATGGCGCCGGATAATGCGGCCAAACTTTCTGATGCTGGCTTTCAATTCGCCTTGACCAGTTCCGATTTAGAAAAGAAAAAAGATTTTAGAAATAATCTAGCCAGAAGTATTCATCGTGGACTTAATGAAGCGGATGCATTAGCCTCATTAACGACTACGCCGGCAAAAGCGTTTGGTCAATCCAGACGTCTGGGGAAGGTGGCGCCCGGTTTTATCGCGAACCTTGTCATTACTGATGGTAATTACTTCGACGGTAAATCTACAGTCAAAGCTGTCTGGATTGATGGGAATGAATATGAAGTTGAACCAGACCCGCTGGTATCGGTAGCTGGTCAATGGACATTGAAAGAAAGTGGAAATGAGTGGGCATTAAACCTGAATAAATCACCAAAAGGATTTGGTGGGAAAATTTCCATAGATGAACACTCTTTCAAATTGAAAACGGTAAAAATTGAACAAGATCGGATTACATTTTCTGTGGATGCGGATACCATCCTCCATAAAGGCAATACCCGATTTACAGGCACCATTAGAGAAGGAAAGGCATCCGGCCAGGTTTTTTATGCAGATGGAAATACCGCCAATTGGTCTGCTCTCTTGGATTCAACAAGAGTCAAAAAGAAGAATGATGGCAAAAAAGAAATCGCCAGTGATCTCGAGGTGGTTTTTCCCGATGGAGCTTATGGTCTGGATGAAGATGTGCCCAGCCCCAAAACTATTTTGATAAATGACGCCACCATTTGGACCTCAGGGGAAAAAGGAGTGTTGAGGGAATATGACATTTTAATCCAAGATGGTAAAGTTAAAAAGATTGATAGAAACATCTCTCTCCCCCGCGGGAATGCGTTAATCATTGATGGGACAGGCAAACATGTGACACCTGGACTCATTGATGCCCATAGTCATATGGCAGGAGAATCCATCAATGAAGGATTTCAAAACGTGACGGCAGAAGTTCGAATGCGGGATGTGATTGAGCCCAACGATGTGGCCATGTATCGGGCTCTCGCCGGTGGATTAACCACCATCAATTTACTCCATGGATCTGCCAATCCCATTGGTGGCCAAAATGTAGTTATGAAACTGCGTTGGGGGAGTTTTTCAGATGATCTCATATTTAAACCTGCCCCTCAAGGCATCAAATTTGCTTTGGGTGAAAATGTAAAAAGGGTCCGTTCTTACGGCCGATATCCTGAAACGAGAATGGGTGTAGAACAAGTCATTCGAGATGCTTTTATGGCTGCAAGGGATTATAAAAAATCCTGGGATATCTATAATAAGGACGTAAAACTAAAACGATCAGCCATCCCACCGCGTCGTGATTTGGAATTAGACGCTATGGTAGAAATTATGGAAGGAAAACGTCTGGTCCATTCTCATTCATATCGTCAGGATGAAATCCTCATGCTTACGCGTATTGCAGAAGATTATGGGTTTACCATGGCCACATTTCAGCACGTGCTTGAAGGCTATAAAGTGGCTGAACGGTTGGCAGAACATGGTGCCGGTGCATCCACCTTTTCTGATTGGTGGGCTTATAAATATGAAGTGGTGGATGCGATTCCCTATAATGGAACGCTTATGACAAACGCCGGCGTAACAGTATCCTTTAATTCTGATAGCGATGAATTGGCTCGGAGAATGAATTTGGAGGCTGCCAAAGCAGTAAAGTATGGCGGCTTAGATGAAGCAGAAGCCTTAAAAATGGTGACCATCAATCCGGCAAAACAATTGAAAATCGACCGATATGTTGGATCACTGGAAGTTGGGAAAGATGCGGATTTTACCATTTGGTCCGGCCATCCACTCTCATCATATACTATTTGCGAACAAACTTGGATCGAAGGAAAACAATATTTTTCATTAGAACAAGATCAATATTTCCGGCAGCGAGATGCTAAACTGAGAAATGACCTGATTCAAAAAATTCTGAGCTCACCGGACCATGGGGACAAACCCATGAAACCTGAAGGGCGGCGCGGAAATCGGTTTGAATCCTGCGATGCTCTGGAAGCTTATACAATGGAAGGAGGCAAATAATGAAAAAGACATTATTCATGATTATTATTTCTACCTTTATTTCCGCCAATGATCAAATTCCCGGCCCACCTCAATCGCACCCAATTTTGTTAAAGAATGGGGTGATCCATACCATTTCAAACGGGGTGATTCAAGGGTCAATTCTATTTGACAATGGCAAGATAACCCATGTGGGTGAATTTATCGCCCCACAGGTTGGTACTGAGGTTATTGACCTGGAAGGAAAGCATGTGTACCCCGGGTTTATTGCAGCTGTATCTGGGATTGGATTGGTGGAAATCAATGCAGTAGATGTAACAAATGACCATTCGGAACGGGGAAATTTTAACCCTAATGTACGAGCTAATGTGGCCTATAATCCTGATTCTGAAATTATCCCAACAACCCGTTCCAATGGCGTTCTCGTTGCCAATGTCGTTCCTGCCTCAGGTCTGGTTTCGGGACAATCATCCATCATGATGATGGATGGCTGGACCTGGGAAAATGCCACATTGTCTCATCCAAGTGGATTGCACATTAACTGGCCTCAAATGGGAACACGGGCCCGAGGAAGATTTGGCAGGAGTGTACCGATAAAAAACCAAATTGAACGGCGGAATAAATCCTTAAAGGCCTTAGATGATATAATGAAAGAATCCCGAGCATATGCACGGTTACGCCAAACCAAATCTCGGTCGGCTGAAAATTATCATAATGAGGATTTGCGCCTTGAAAGTATGATTCCCTATGTTCAGGGAAAGCTGCCTATTTATGTCCATGCAAACGAGGTACGCCAAATTGAAGCTGCTGTTCATTGGTCCAAACGACAGGATGTTAATATTATTATCGTTGGCGGCAAAGATGCATGGCGGACCACTAATCTGCTCCGGGAAAATAAAGTTCCAGTCATTTATGAAAGCGTAACAGCACTACCGAATCGGCGATATGAAGATTATGACCAAGCCTATAAGGGACCGGCCTTACTTCATGAGGCAGGCGTTCAGTTTTGTATTGCCTCTTCCGGTTCTGCTGGCGGTGCTTACCGTGTACGAAACTTGCCAAATCAAGCGGCCATGGCTGCAGCTTATGGCTTACCCAAAAATGAGGCACTCCGATCAATCACCTTATCTGCAGCAGAAATATTGGGTATAGACAAACAAGTGGGTTCCCTGGAATCTGGAAAAGATGCCACGTTATTCATTTCAAATGGTGATGCACTTGAGATAAGAACCAATGTGCTCCAAGCCTATATCCAAGGCCGAAAAGTGGATATGGGAGATCGGCATAAAATGCTGTTTCATAAATATCAGGAAAAGTATCGGCAATTGGACATTTTAAAATAATAAATCTTATAAAAATAAGTATAAAAAGAGGGCTGATTAATCAGCCCTCTTTTTTTAATATTTGGCACGAAAACGAATCCTGATTCCTAGAAGGAGGTTAATGAGGAGGTTTAGCAAATCAGAAGTTTTTTTGCTCCCATACCAATATCAATCTATATATTATTCGCTAAAAATTTCCAGTGAATCGTTATATATCCTGACTCACCATTTCCATTATAATAATCAATAATTTCAATTAGGGCGTTTTTAGTTTCGTCAATTTTAACGACATACACGAATTCCTTTGGTGTAATCATATGATTCGTTGGGTTGTAATCATACCATCCCTGGGTTGTGTAAAAACCATCTTTATCGGATTTAAACAAAGATGCCGCAGGAAGGGTTGTTACATCGGTTAAGGATTTGGCTTCAATCGTAGCTGCCATTTTCCCGTTCCCAATGATGATTACCGGATCCTTTATCACCGGTGCCATAGGCGAAGGCTGGTAATCCACTACTGCAAAGGATAGATCCCACTTGGAAGGTTCTGTTGTAACACCATTATTCTCAGAAAAAATAAAGTATTCGGGTCCGTTCGCTTTCATATTCACGGAAATGAACTCCTTTATTGATTCATCAATTACAATGTTTTCTTGTGCTTTCTTATCTTCACATCCGATTATGGTCATACCAATAATCGAAAGCCATAATAATGTATTTTTCATGATTAGTTCCTTTTTTGTTTTTTTCTAATATCGAAACGTATGCCTCCATACCATTCTCTCCCAGGCATGGGGCCCCAAACTTTATCGATATAATTAGTTAAATTTTTCCCACCAATAAAACCGCTCAATCCCCAAGGCAGTGGAAAAGACATATGCGTATTTACTATCATATAGGGATCGATGATTTGTTTTATTGATTTCCCTTCATTATTCTCTTCCCAGCTGGTTCTTGTTCCTGTGGTTTGTACTCGAAGATTTAGTTTTAAACCATTTGAATATGAATAACGAAAACCCAATTGCGATTTATAGCGTGCTTTTAGAGGTAATACTCTTTCGTTATCCTTATCCCATGTGTCTAATAGGCTATATCCTGCCCATATTTCAAACTGATCGGTAATAAAATAGGTCAAATCCACCTCGAAACCTCGAGTACGAACAGAAGATAGATTAACAGATTGGAATGTAGTTTGTCCTTCTACCTCTCCTATGTGTCTATAATCAATTAGTCCACTAATTTCATTCCAGAAAAAATTAATTCGGCCATGATATTTCCCCGTGTTCCATCTTTCAATATCAAGATTGATATTTTTTGATACTTCCGGGTTTAAAATCGAATTGCCAATGACATGGTATCCCACTGCAATATTGCTGTAATCCAAAAATAATTCCTTAAAAGATGGAGCACGGAAACCTTCGCCATATGCAAATCGAATACGAGAGATCATTTCTGGTTTGAACATAATAGATATTTTTGGAGAGATATGTTTTCCATAAATGGAATGTTGATCCATTCGTAATCCACCGATAATGACCCACTTATTGGAAATATCTATTTCATCTTGAATAAATACATTCATCAAATCAGAATTCTGATCACCTCTCCGTACCCGATCAGATATAATTCCTTCCTGATCTAAACCCAGCCCCCCTAAGAGGTTATGTTTCTCCCCTTTTCGCATCAATTGAAAATTTGAAGAAAATAAATTATCCCTAGTTAAAGATCCCTTTATTAGATTGCCTGATTTAATTACAATTCGATCAAAACCATGATTATACTTCGATTGTTCAAGGCTAGATTTAATCACCCAGTTTTTCAGATTATATTGAATATTTCCACGAACAGATATACGGTTATTTTTTGATAAATCCTTAAAGACATGGTTACTGATCAGTGTTTGAGTTTCCGAAAAATATTTTGTATCAAATAACACATTCATCCGATCACTGACAGATCGACTATATTTTAACCCAATATTTCGCTTATCATATTGACTTCCCTCTTCCCAAATGGTTTCATCATCTAAGTCATACCCTCCAAAACGCCTAACGGTTTCATTTATCGTCCAATGGCTGTTTTTATTGGATTTACTAAATGACAGGGATTGTGCTTGTTGACCGAATGAACCCATCGTCAACTCGGAAGTCAGGGATATAGGATTTATTGGTGTCCTGGTGAAAACATTAATCACTCCACCCATTGCTTCACTGCCATACAAAGCTGAAGTCGCGCCCTTAACGATCTCAATTCGATCAATTTGATTGATAGGAATTTGAGATATATCCAATTGACCGTTTACTCGACCCAAAACTTTCACACCATCTACTAAGAGTAAAATGTGATTGGAACCATAACCATTTAATTCCACGCCAGTTCCAAATTGGTTTGCGACCACATTGATGCCTGTAGATTCTTGAATAATTTGGGATAAATCAACCGCACCTGAATTTGTGAGTTTCTCTCCTTTAATCACTTGGGTTGTTACAGGCGTATCCTTTAAGTACCGTTCTGTTCGCGTACCGGTGACCACCATGGCATCCATTTGGATTAGGGCAGGGAACAATTTTATATTTAGTTTTCCCATAAATGGAATCTGAACTTGTTCATAATGGACCGTATAACCAATATGTGAAAATTCAACAGTATGCTTACCTATTGGTAATCCGGGTATGAAAAAATATCCATTTTCATCCGTGGTTGTACCGCGCTCCTCATTATTAATAATGATATTCACATTTGGTAGAGGTAAACCGGTCTTCCCATCACGGATATTACCTGATATCGTTTGGACCTCATTGGCTACAATGATGGAGCAGGAAAAACATAAAAAAACAAAATATGTAAAGAGTTTCAACAAAATATTACCCATATAACTATTGGTTTTTTTCAAGGGCCTAGATCTCCGATCGTGTTCTTAGAAATTCATTTAAGTAAAAGGAAAAATTATTCGGATACATAATTACCGATCTGGTCTACGAGGACATCGGCAATGGCATCAATTTGAAAAGGCCATGTATAAATAAATTCAACATCTGGATGTGCCTTTTCAGCGGATTTGATAGCCTTGGGAATATCGATTTCAGCATGGTTGCCCCCGGGTGTAAGCATGGCAGTGACAACAAGTACTCTTTTAGCTCCTTCATTCACCACATCTGCAAAAGCCGTCGAAAGATCCGGTGCGCAGAATTCATTGAAGGCCATCACCACTTTTGTATCCGTCCTTTCTGAAATTGCAGCGGCGACTTTTTTAGTACCATAATAATAGAGATCATTTGCAGGTGTTCGGGGCCAGTTTCGCACCAAGTCATCCAATTCTTCAAAATGATATCGGATACTTTCAACTACGTGAGACGGCGCTGTTTCCATCATTCCATGAAGTTTGTAGTATTCACCCACCTTCTCTACCGGCGTATCCTTGGCCGGAACACCGTGCATGGCCAGCACAATAACATCTTCTGAACTTAATTGAATTTCTTTTTCTATTTTGGCATTCATACTGCAGCCACCTAAAAGAATACAGGATAAGATTATGATTGAAAAACGTTTAAACATGATTTAATTCCTTTATTATTTGATTAATTTGATGAAATTGATTCGCGAAAAATGATAAATGCCATTATATAGTATGATAAATACATTAAAACTCCAGATACCATTGTGAGGTAAACAAAATCATGGTGAATATACCGAATGGCAAAAAATGTTCCGAATGTCACCAAGGTTGAAATTAATGGTTCAATCATAAAAAATAATTTCCATTTTTTATAGATTATATTTGTAAAAAATAGCAATCCGCCCATTATTAAAAATATAATGGCAAATGCAATTATATGGGTATGGGTTGTTAACAATAATCCTTCAAGAGATTTTGGATATTGTTCAGGAATTTCAAAATCGGAAGAAACTTGATCTCCAGCATAAAATGATTGGGTGCCTGAGGAGGTATAATCTGTATTTATCCCAACATAGATTAATCCGATGGTTACACCTAGGGTAAGTACGATTACAAACACAGCAATCAGGATTCTCAAATCTCGGGGTAAAGTTCTAATGTATTTTATATTTCTCATAGTTGTGATTTTATTAATGGAAAAAGTAAACTCAGTTTCATAACACCGGTCGCCATACTATATACAGAAATCGTGGCCCCAGAAATTCCGTCAATTTCGCCCCCAACTGCATAGTTCGATTTCGCGTTTCGGCCCTTGAATTGTGCCGTCCAACTTGGGCTGGCTATTTCGCCGCCGTAAGGTTCCCTGTATTTGATCACACCTGTATCAAGAATCTTTCCATCAGGATCGTAAATCACCAGAAATGTAATGGGCATGGATAAGCCCTTTACATTATCCAAAAGACCGTAGGCTTTCACGCTGTCATCATCTTTAATTGTCCAGACATAGATAAAATCATTAACAAACCGCTGATGAACCTTTTTCTCTACAGCGGATTTATTATTATTATCCAATACCAGTTTTTCCATGGAAAGTGATATGGAATCGCCAAACTGGTTCCGAATGACTTTTTCCACATCTTCCTTTATTCCGGCTTGAACTTCAGAACCGAGTAAAACAAAAAATCCACAACCATAAATTAATCTACAAATTGTGGAGAACCCCCGGCGATTGAATAAAATACCGCCGGAGGTTTTTTGTATTACACGCTTCGAAATATGATTAAAAATTATATCCCACACCTAGATTAATAAGGGTGACTTTATTCGCTTCTTTATCTGTATATGTTTTGGTGCCATAATCCAGTTTAAAAGCAATTTGGTTGATTGGCTTAAAGGTTAAACCAAACATCATTTTACTGTAATGCTTTTTATCTTCAGACTCATGCCCCACACCGGCGTTGATATCCGTGATTCGAATCCATGGATAAAGTTTGCCATTAAGGTTAAGTATTTTCCCGATATCATAACCCAAATCAAAATAATATCCGGTAGAAGAGTTGGCGCTGTGATCGGTATAATTGATGTTCCCCCACTCTGCCACGGCCATTATGCCATTAGCATCATATTTAGCATGTGCTTCCATCAAATTAACACCGATCGGTTTAGCACCTTCTTCTGAACGGAGAGCATTGGTTGTGGAGTAAGATCCCCCCACTCGTAGGCCGGGTATACCTGTATAGGCAAGTCGGCCATTGTATAGCAACTCTTGGGCATTTGCTTTATATCCTTTTTGACGTCCCCCGCGGATGCCCTGACTCCACTTGGATGCGATTCCATCACCATTCAATCCTTCATGGATCACGGCTTTCCATGAAAAGTCCTTTGCTTGTCCATAAATGGCAACACCATTGCCAAACCATGTGGTTGGGATGATATACTTCGAATATTCAGGTCGCTCTACAGATAAAAACAATGGCGGTTCATGAAAGTCGTTTAACAGACCAACAGAAGGCAAAATAACACCGGCCTGGAAGCCATACTTATCCGAATGGTAATTAATATATGCTTGTTCCAATTCCAATTCACCATTACCATCTTTTACGTAATTGTGTTCCAATTCAACTTCAGATTTAAAGGACCACTTTTCCGTCCAGTTATATCCATAATAAATAATAAATCGATGAAAATCCAATTTTTTAGATACATCATCTTTCCCTGTTTTTGAAGAATTATAGTGAAGTTCACCATAGCCCCCAACCGTATATCCCGGTTCAAAGAATTCATTTTGCGCAAACACATAATTAGTTATGATGCCGACAAGAGCCATCCCCAAAGCTACTGTTTTTAACATTGAATCTCCTTTTTAAACTGTTTATTAATAATAATGAGACTGAATCTCATTTGCGAATATACAGGTTTACCGATATTTAATGCAAATATATTTTTCTAATTCATAAATATTATTCTTGTTAGAAAAACCACAATTCTGTAAAATAGACCGACCAGTCGGTCTATTTTATGAATAAAACAAAGCAAGACATACGTAAAGATCAGATTTTAGACGCTGCCCTAACCGTCTTAGTGCAAAACGGATATGAACGATCACGAATGGATGATGTGGTTCAGGAATCCCAATTGAGCAAGGGTGCTCTATATTGGTATTATAAATCCAAAAAGGAAATGTATCTTGACTTAATTAATTTCTGGGTACTTCGGTATAGCGTCACCCTTAATCATATTGTAGAGGAAGATGCGTCTCCCTCCCAGCAATTAAAGGATCTATTCCAGTATTTCATCGATCAAAATGAATCTGATCCCCAACCTTTTGTGGCTCTCACGGAATTTTGGTCAATGGCCCAAAAAGATCCAGACTTCAAGAAAAAACTCCAAAAAGTATATACACATTTTCTTGAACTTATCGACAAAATAATTAATCGGGGAATCCAATCAGGTGAATTCAAACAAGTAAATAGTCGGATTACTGCCTTGTCCATTATGGTAAACATAGAGTCTATTAACTGGTTTACTATTTTTGAAGCCCACGGCGTAACGGTTAAGGAGTATATGGAAACAATAACTGATTTTATTCTTTCAGGACTTTTGAAAAAACATTAGGAGATTAACTTATGAGTGAAAGCAAAACAACTTACAAAACAGGCGGCAGCTTTTTGGTAGAACCAATATCAGAAGCCAACGTTTATTCCCGGGAAGATTTTACGGAAGAACATCGGGATATTCGTAATATGGTGAAAGAATTTGACAAAGAGCGGATTCTTTCTCAAAAGGAAGCAATTGAAAAATATGACAAAGACCTTTCCCTTTCTCTGATTAGTGAAATGGGTGAATTGGGCCTATTGGGTATTGATATTCCTGAGAAATATGGTGGTATGGAACTAGACAAAGTTACGTCGGCTATTGTGGCTGAGTCATTGACGTACAGTCCATCTTTTGCTACTACATGGGCTGTTCAAACAGGTATTGGATCATTACCGATTGTTTGGTTTGGGACTAAAGAACAAAAAGAAAAATATCTACCCAAAATTACCACGGGAGAGATTATATGTGCCTATGGTTTAACAGAACCATCTGCAGGATCAGATGCCCTGGCAGGAAAAACGACTGCGGACCTTACAGAAGATGGAAAACATTATATATTGAATGGTGAAAAAATATTTATTACAAACGGTGGGTGGGCCGATATATTTATTGTTTTTGCCCAAGTGGATGGCAATAGATTCAGTGCATTTATCGTTGAAAAAGATACAGAAGGCTTTTCTGTAGGTGCAGAAGAAAAGAAAATGGGCATGAAAGGATCGTCTACCACTTCCCTTATCTTTCAAAATGCCAAGGTACCAGCTGAAAATATTTTATATAAAGTGGGAAAAGGTGCTACCATTGCATTCAATGTACTAAATATTGGTCGATTTAAGCTGGGTGCCTCTAGTGTAGGTGGTTCAAAAAATGGTATTGAAGCCGCGGCACAATATGCATTAGAACGGCGAGCTTTTGGCCAACCTATTTCCAAATTTGATGCAATTATTAAAAAGATTGCTGACATGACTGTACGAACCTTTTCTGCAGATAGTATGGTTTACCGAACGATTGGATTACTCCAGAATGAAATAGATTCATTAGATAAATCAGATCCGGAATATTATTTCCACGTGGGTGAGGCCATGGAAAAATTTGCAATTGAAACATCCATGACCAAAGTTTTTGGTAGTGAAACCAGCCACTTTGTGGTTAACGAAGGGCTTCAAATTTTGGGTGGAAATGGCTTTTTAGAAGAATTCCCCATGGCTGCGGCTTATCGAGATGACCGAATCAATCAAATCTGGGAAGGAACCAATGAGATCAATCGCCAGATTGTTGCTGGTTATATGATGAAAAAGGCATTGATGGAAGAATTACCTATCCGTGATGCTATCAGCAACATTGAAACATTTATGTCCAATGGTAAACTCAAAGATAATGAAGGGCCACTTTCAGCAGAATGTGAGACAATAGAAACGGGAAAACGATTGGCACTTTTTGTCTTTAATGAAGCGCTAAACAAGTTCGGACAAGATTTAAAACACGAACAACAGATTACTGAAATGTTGGCCGATATTTTCATCGATTTGTATACAGCAGAAAGTACGGTTGTTCGCGCCCAAAAAATAATGACAGATGGTAATCACGATCGTACCGTTTGCAGTATTGCAAAAATATTTACAGCAGAAATGGTGTTGAGATTACTAAATATGTCACTCACAGCTTTGAACGGTATTTATGGTGGATATACTTCACCACAGGTTTTCGAACAAATGAGACATTTTCAAGCCAAAATGTTAATGCCTACAGACATTGTCAATTTGAAGCGTGAAGTCGCCCAAAGAATATTTAATCAAAAAGAATACCCATTTTAGGAGAAAATCATGAGTATAAAATCAGTTATTATTGATGCAGTAAGATCACCCATCGGCACACGAAATAATCCCTTGGTTGGGATGCGTCCTGACGACATAACCGCACAAGTTATTAAGGGTCTCATGGCCCGAAATGAAACAGTGAATCCTGAAGATGTGGAAGATGTGGTGGTGGGATGTGCTTTTCCAGAAGGCCCCCAAGGTATGATAATAGGACGATCTGCGGCTGTTCTTGCAGGCATACCCAAAGAAGCTGGTGGAAAAGTGGTAAATCGGTTTTGTGGATCTGCCATGGATGGTCTCCATCAATTAAGTACGGCAATTGAAAGTGGTGATATTGATGTAGGGATTGCTGCCGGTGTGGAAGATATGTTTTCCATTCCACCGGGTGGTTTTGCACCGGATTTTCATCCTGAATTGGCTGAACAAGAGTTTTATGTCGGTATGGGAGAAACTGCAGAAAACCTTGCCAATGATGGAAATATATCACGAGAAGATCAAGATGAATTCTCAATCAAATCCCATGAGAAAGCACTGAATGCTTATGCGGATGGAAAATTCGATAATGAATTAATCCCAATTGATGTATACGGTGAAGCAACTGTAGAAAAAGACGAAGGCCCCCGAGAACCAGATGTGGAAAAAATTAAAAGTTTGAATCCTGCATTCATCGAAGGGGGTACCGTTACGGCAGCCAGTAGCAGCCCATTTTCTATCGGTGCATCTGCGGTGTTAATTACCAGTGATGCCTATGCAGAAAAGCATGGCCTAACCGTGCGTGCTGAAATTGTCAGCCGTGCCATCGCCGGCTTGGATTGGACGCGAATGGGTGCAGGTCCTTTACCGGCCACTGAAAAAGCATTGAGAAAAGCAGAGTTAACCATGGATGACATTGAAACCATCGAACTGAATGAAGCTTTTGCTGCCCAATCTCTATATGTGATTCGTGAAGGTGGTTGGGATATGGATAAAATTAATTTAAATGGTGGCGCAATTGCTTTAGGCCATCCACTTGGATGCTCCGGAACTCGCATTATTGCCACATTAATTAATGTAATGGAACAACAAGATACCCATATGGGCCTAGCCACAATGTGTATTGGCAGTGGCCAAGGCATTGCAACAATCATAAAACGATAAAGAATAAATGGGTAAATATCTGAAAGATCCCATGAGTGGATTAACACATGTTATTGGCGCAATATTATCCGTTGTTGCCTTGATATTGTTAATAGTAAAAGCAGTCAATCCTGTAGATCCATGGAAAATAGTTTCCTTTTCTATTTTTGGCACAGGCCTATTTTTGCTTTATACCGCAAGTACCCTTTACCACTGGATTCCTGTGACAGGCCGTGTAGAATCTATCCTGAAACGCTTGGACCATATGATGATATACGTGTTAATCGCCGCCACTTATACACCCATTTGTCTGATCCCTCTACGAGGTCCATGGGGTTGGAGTTTATTTTGTGTTATTTGGGGACTCGCCATTTTTGGAATCCTATGGAAATTATTTCAATTCAAATTTCCCAACTGGTTTTCTACCATTTATTATATGTTTATGGGATGGTTATCTATCATTGCAATTTGGCCATTGATCCTCCATCTACAGACAGGTGCATTAATTTGGTTGTTTATTGGTGGCGTATTTTATTCAGGTGGTGTTGTTTTTTATGCTTTGGATCGGCAAGAATCACCGCGCAAAGGGTTTGGATTTCATGAAATTTGGCATGTCATGGTTTTGGCAGGTAGCTTTAGCCATTTTTGGGTCATGTATAAATATATTACTATCATTAACTAATAAGTCATCGAGGAAATTATGAATCAAAATATTGAAAAAGTTGCCGTTCTGGGCGCGGGGGTTATGGGCGCTCAAATTGCAGGACATTTCGCCAATGCAGGCATCCCTGCCCTGTTGTTTGATATCAATCAGGAGTTAGCAGAAAAAGGTGTTGCAGGACTCAAAAAAATGAAACCAGCACCGTTGTATAAACCTAAAAATGCAGAAATGGTCGAACCATGTAACTATGATGATCATTTAACCAAATTACCTGAAGTCGATTTGGTAATAGAAGCTGTGGCAGAACGCTTAGATATAAAACATGCTGTTTATAATAATATAGTGCCTCATCTAAAAGAATCGGTTATTATGGCTTCTAATACATCAGGGATACCGCTTGACGACCTAATTAAAGTCCTTCCTGATAAACTAAAAAAACGATTTATGATCACCCACTTTTTTAATCCACCCAGATATATGCGGCTTTTAGAATTAGTAAAAGGTCCGGAAACTGACGATGCTGTCTACCAAATGATCGCCTCATTTGGCCAAGATGTTTTGGGCAAAGGTATTGTCCATGCAAAGGATACGCCCAATTTTATTGGAAACCGAATTGGTGTATTTGGCATGGCGGTGACCATGAATACAGCCATAGACCAGGGCTTAACGGTTGAAGAGGTTGATAAATTAACCGGCACCGTTGTTGGCCGTGCAAAAAGTGCAACGTTTAGAACAGCAGATATAGTGGGCTTAGATACCATGATCAATGTTCAACGAACTTCTTACGATAATCTTCCAGATGATGATGAGCGGGAAGAATTCAAAATTCCACCTATCTTGCAACAATTAGTAGATCGAGGTGATTTAGGTGCAAAGACCAAAGCAGGGTTTTATAAAAAAACGGATGAAGGCATATTATCATTAAACCTAAAAACGGGTGAATATGGTCCTCAAAAGAAAGTTCGATTTGATGGATTCCGCTTGGCCAAAGATAGACAAAATCCGGGTGAAAAGATCAAAGCCATGGCCTTTAGTGATGATAAGGGTGGAAAGTTTTTCTGGGAAGTATTATCCAGAACATTACTCTATTCAGCCAATCGAATTCCAGAAATCAGTAACGATATAATCAATATCGATAATGCAATGAAATGGGGATACGGTTGGGATGCAGGCCCCTTCGAAGTTTGGGATGCCATTGGTGTCCGTGAGTCGACTGAACGCATGAAAAAAGATGGAAAAAATATTCCCCAATGGATCATTGATATGTTAGCATCAGGACGAGAATCTTTTTATGAAGCAATTGGTGGGAACCTCACTTATTATGATGTCCTTTCTGGATCAGTAAAAACCAAAACCGGTGATGAAAAAATCATCAATCTCAACCTCCATAAAACAGGCGGCAATATTGTTAAACAAAATTGGAGCGCGAGTTTGATTGATCTTGGTGATGGCGTGCTCAATGTAGAATTCCATTCCATTCTTCAACCTATTCTGAATCCAATTGATGGTACTGTTGGTCAAACAATTAGTGATGGCCTGGATTTACTGGATGAGGGGAAATACAATAGTATGGTCATTGGTCACCAGGGTACCAACTTTTGTGCCGGTGCTAATTTGGCCAGCATTTTACAAGTTTGCGAAGAAAAAGAATGGGGTAAAATAGAAGATGCCGTTAAACAACTTCAAGATATAACACAACGTATCCGATTCTCTAAAGCTCCCGTGATCGCCGCTCCCCATCACCTGACTTTAGGTGGTGGCTTTGAACTCATCGGGCCGACTGCACATCGGGTCGCACTTGGGGAATTATATGTTGGATTGGTGGAAGTCGGCGTGGGATTGATTCCTGGCGCAGGTGGAAACCTTCGCATGATACTAAATTTAATGGAAAACAGTGGCAAAGGACGAATGAATGCTTTTCAGGTTGCACAAAAGGCCTTTGAAACCATTGGATTTGCCAAAGTGGCTACCAGTGCAGATGAAGCCAAATATGTGGGATATCTACTCAAAACTGACACCATTGTATTAAACAATGATCAACGTATTTTTGCGGCCAAACAAAAAGCACTTGAAATTGCAGAAGGCTATTCACCACCGGAATACAGAGAGGATTTAAAACTACCGGGGACCGGTGGCCGAACCGCAATGGCTATGGCCATTAAAGGGTTCAAAGCCCAGGGTAAAATATCGGATCATGATGAATTCATTGCCAAAAAACTTGCCTATGTTTTGACCGGAGGAGATAAAGCAGGATTAACAAAATCTGTTGACGAACAATATCTTTTAGATATTGAAAGGGAAGCCTTTGTTTCATTAGCGGGGGAACAACTTTCACAAGATCGGATACGGTTTATGTTGAAAAAGGGAAAACCACTGCGGAATTAAATCTGAGATAAAAATAGAATACGCTAGGGGTGATGTGTTATGCATCGCCCCTTTTTTTTTGAGTATTTTAATTTTTCCTATTTAAATTTCGGGCTCAAAATCTATTCATTAAATGAACTCAATAGAAAAATCGACTAAACTTATTTTTATCAATTATATTAAGATTGTCGGCATCTTGGCAATTCTTTATCTATTTCTAGTCAGTATTGGTATGATCGGCGCAGGATTCAAGGGGCTTGGGCGAGGATTTGCAGAACAACTCATGAGCGGGAATGCCGCACCAATCATTGGATTATTTATCGGCATTCTCGCCACCAGTTTAATCCAGAGTTCTTCTACCACAACATCCATTGTGGTGGGCATGGTGGCTGCAGGCACTTTTGGGGAAGATCCAATGATCGCTGTGGCTACAGCTATCCCATATATCATGGGTGCCAATATCGGAACCAGTATTACGAACACAATCGTTTCCCTTGGACATATCGTTAACAAAAATGAATTCCGACGTGCTTTTGAGGCTTCGATTGTCCATGATTTTTTTAATGTTTTATCTGTATTAATCCTATTCCCGCTTCAACTGTATTTTGGAGTTATCAGCAAGACAGCCAACTGGATGGCCAGCCTCTTTTTGGGTGCAGGAACATTTACATTTAAAAGTCCAGTCAAAATGATGACAAAGCCAGCCGTTGATGCCATTAAAGATTTCTTCCAAATGCAGGATATAATCAACCATAACTGGTTGCTTATTTTCGCCGCATTAATCCTATTATTTATCTCTTTACGATTTTTAACTATTTTAATCCGTAGTCTCGTCATGGAAAGATTGGAAGCTTTCTTTGATTCACACATTTTTAAAACTTGGCTTCGGGCCATGGGCTTTGGCGTTTTTATCACCATCCTCGTTCAAAGCAGTTCGATTACCACCTCCCTGATGGTCCCTTTGGCTGGTGCTGGCATTCTTCAATTGAGGCAAATTTTCCCCTATACGCTTGGGGCAAATATTGGTACGACCATCACGGCCTTATTGGCCAGTTTGGTTGCAGGGACCCATGCGCCTCTGGCCGTGGCATTTGGTCACTTAGCATTCAATATTTATGGTATTCTTCTTATCTGGCCTATAGAAAAAATTCGAAATATCCCGATTAAAATGTCGGAAAAGTTTGCGGCTATAGCCGTGCGTAATCGGATGGTACCGATGGTTTACATTCTTGTGGTTTTCTTCTTAATCCCCTTAACCCTAATTTTCATAGTGAGGTAACAAAATGGCAATAATAAAAAATATCATTACATTATGGAAAGCTGAAGATCTGCTTTCCCAAGCTTGGGATCGTTCTTTCGAAATGATGGAATTGTCCCGCGAAATATTTAATCAAGCTTTAACATACCTTCGTAAGGGTGAAAATATCGATACGCTGAAGGCATTAAAAAAGCGTGATCGTGAAATCAACGCATTCCAACAGGAGGTCCGCCGAAAAGTATTAACCCATTATGCAGTAGAACAAAATACGACCGACATGGCCAATGGAATGATTCTCATTAACATGGTAATAGATATTGAACGAATAGGAGATTATTGTAAAAATATTCTTGATTTGGCAATCAATCACCCAAACCAAATTGTAGCTGAAGATATTAGTGACGATTTGACATTAATTGAGAATGAAGTTAAAAATCGGTTTGACAAAACAATTGAAGCTATCCATACACAAGATGCGGATATTGCACAATCATTGATGGAAAAATATCGCCAACAAATGACTGGTAAATCAGATGACATAGTTAATAATATTTTAAAGGGTAATACCGATTTTGGTTCAGCCTCGAAAACAGCAGCGGTTGCACTATATGCACGATATTTAAAACGAATTGGCGCTCATTTGAAAAACATCACCACAACTATAGTTAATCCATTCGACTCCATCGGATATAAAAATTAAATAAAGAACTGTCCTTCTATATTAAGCTTAATTGCGTTTCATATAACTCTCGGTAAATACATTATCCTTTAAGCCTTGATCATAGTCTACTTTTAAGACAATTAATTCCGTACTATGAGCAGTCTTAATTTTTTTCATCACCATTTTTGTCGCCGTCCAATAATCACCATTTTTTACATGATCAGGAATATCCAATATTTTAAACATCATCTCTTTATTATTAAAAAACTCCACCCGTTTCATTAGTGAATGTTTTTTATCAATCCAAAGGATTCGCCAACTGTATTGGGATCCTTTTTCTATTGGATTCGCTCGAATCTTATAGCAATCAGTTCCATGGATTATATCCACCCCCAACAACTCATATTTATCCGCATCTAAGTCTCTCCCAGATAGGTCTTCATAACTGAAGTCCGTGCCCATAAAACTACGGCCTTTCTCATTAGTCCTAATCCGTT
>Ga0208896_1000603_pt1 | contig 19078 bp, 20 predicted proteins | sample ETNtaG_27_FD_185778 | JGI IMG/M metagenome (GOLD analysis project Ga0208896, IMG submission 185778) | Marine microbial and viral communities from oxygen minimum zone, Eastern Pacific Ocean - ETNP201406SV63 (SPAdes) (version 2) | ecosystem: Environmental > Aquatic > Marine > Oceanic ... | reverse complement strand
TTTCGGAGTCGCTCCGTCCAGTTCGCCTACCTTTACTGGAAACGCACGTATCTACGTCCGATAGGGCTGCGCGTAACGCCTGCGCGTATCTACACCTGAGGGCTCCGATGTCGCCCCCGCCCCCCTTCGGGGAGGATGGCAAGCCAAGGCCATAGGGACTTTGGTCCATTTCTTTCTCAGGGGGAGAGGTCTCAGACTGGGGCTATGAAGAAGTACGCGGTTGCGCTGGCGTTCTTGTTGGTTGTCTCGGGGTGTGGTGGCAGTTCAGACACTGCGACACCAGCTACGACCGCGACTACGACTGCGGTACCGACTACCACCATTCAGGCAGACTCCACTGCTCCTGCCACTACAACGGACGCACCAACTACCACGTCCGCAAGCCAGGCAGGGCTAACAGCGGCCTGCACTTTCGACGAGTCAGTGCCAAAGATTTCCTGTCATGCAGTTGGATTTCTCCAGGGGTCCCAACTTCGTTGGGAGTCGAACGTTTATGGATGGCAGACAGGCACCTCATACGAGGTCGAGTTGGTGGAGCAGTACCAACTGGTTCCTGAGGCCATCGTCACGCTCCAGGAGTGTCAAGGGTCCGACTGTGAGTCGGTGACGACCACGATCGACACGTCAGCAATCGCCCAATCGCCGTCAGCAACCGATGGTGGGAGCGACGAAGGTGGTGCTGCCGAAGCTGGGACACCGACCACGGCAGTTGCACCAGACGGTACGGATGCGGACCAAGCAGAACTCGCAGCCATCTGCACGTTTGATGAGTCGGTGCCAAAGGTTTCCTGTCAAGCCGTCGGTGCGACCCAAGGCTCCCAACTTCGTTGGGAGTCGAACGTTTATGGATGGCAGACAGGCACCTCATACGAAGTTGAGCTCGTGGAGCAATCCCAGTTGGTCTCCGAAGTGGCCGTCACTCTCCAGGAGTGCCAAGGATCTGCGTGCAAGACGGTCTACTCGACCATCGACACCTCAGCGATCGCACAGACGCCAGACGAAGCTTCCTCGTCCTCGTCAGGAAACGTCTCAGAGCAGCAGCACATCCCTCCAGGAGAGGTTGGTTGCGTTGAAAGAGACGACCTTAGTTTTTCGCATCATGCTGTTGATCTAGATGCTATTTCAGGCATTTCGCCAAACATGGTTGTAAGTGGAAACTGGTTGAAGCCCAATAATTATGTGTTTCTTTCTCAGGACACGTCTCTATTTGCTCCTGCGGCTTCGACCAGTGTTGGATTGCTGACTTGGCAGATGACCTATTCAGACGATTCGGGAGCACCACAAATCAAGGTTCAGTACTCTGTCCAGCTTCAGCTCTCGTGCTCGGTCTCCTTCAGATTTGAACATGTCGAAGAACTGGCAGAACCGTTTGCATCCCTTACAACACCTTTAGAGGAAACAGAGGCAAACCTAGACAATAGGCAAAGCACCGAGCTCGGTAACTGGTTGTTCTATGAGATGGGTGTACCCGCTGGAACTATTGTCGGCTTCGCACGAGTTGCTAATCTGAGTGGCGCCTCGGACGAGGTGGATCTTGTGGTGAAGAACGCCGATCGGGTTAATCAGTTCGCAAACCAGGACCGCTATCTGGTGCAAGGTGATCTTGGGAACCTGCTACATACTGACTGCCCATTTGATTTCTACCCGTCAGACATGCGGTCACAATGGCTTGACCTGTTTGGCATCGACGGCGTATCTACCGCCAACTACGACTGTGATCTGACTCCTGATGTGCGGGGGACGATTGCGGGCGGTTGGTTCCAGTCTCCGCATGATCCGAACAACGCGAAGACGCTGATCGATTGGGGAATGGCAGTACGAATCAACTCCAACGGCACACTTGATGTCGGACACCCAGAAGGCATAGTCCGCGTCGACCCAACCGACCCAACATTCAGAGATCCCAAGTCTGTCTCAGACGCACATTGCTTCCACGACACCGAGAAGGATCTATTCGGCTATCTGGAACCAATCGGAGATCTAGAAATGAGAGCGGCGTTTGGAAGCGGATCCTGCCCAGCCGAGATGCCCTCCAACACCCAGTCCTTCTACCGTTAGCTGCAAGCCGCCTGCGCGTATCTACACCTAGGGGTTCGTACCTAGGGCCACCCCCCTGCGGGGTGGGGTCACGCCGCCAACAGGTCAGCCAGTGGGTCGACGGCGATCGCGGCATACCGCATCGTCGTCGACACGTCCCGATGCCCCGCCAAAGAAGCCACCACATGCAACGGCACGTCGGCCCGCAACAGGTTCGTGACAAACGAATGCCGCAACGCATGAGGTGTCAACACACCGCCATCCAGACCACACCTGACCAGGACACGACGGACCTGACGGTTCATCGCATGCGACGCCCAATCAGGACCGCGCACAGCCCCCACACGGCCCTCTGAACGGTTCGGGGTGCTGCTCCCCCACCCCATCACCAGGTCGCCGCTGCGCGCGTCCACGCGCCTCTCAACGGCACCCAGGAACGCCTGCGGGTCGCCGACCAGGTGCGGGAGGCGCTCCGCGAACAGGCGGACCGCCGACCTGTACGGGAACACCGCCTCACCGCCGCCCTTGCGGACGAACCCGACCAGCTGCCCCTGGACGCAATCAACCTGGGACGCAGCCAAGTTCGTGATCTCGGCCCTGCGCAGGCCACAGAAGAACCCCAACCCGAACATGACCCGATCCGCGTCGGACAACACGTCGCTGCCCCACAGGGCCCGCCACACGTCGTCGCCGACAGGTCGCGGGTTTCGGTTGTTCAACAACGGCACCCTCAGCAACGACGACCGATCAGAGTCGACCAGTCCCCTCTCGCGCAGGAACCTGTACATGCTCCTCAAGACGGTGATGTCTCGGCGGCGGGTCGCCGCCGAACCCACCACCACCTGCCCCCGCGCGTGGTTCGGACTGCGCCGCTGCCTGGGGCGTTCCACGAACGCCTCCAGGTCCATGACGGATGCCTCACCCAACGGTGTGGCATCCAGGTGGGCGACCAGCTTGTCCAGCGTGCCGCTGTATGCGGCATAGGTGTGCGGCGAACAGTTACGCGTGCCGCTCAACCAATCCAGGTATGCACCTATACAGAATCTGTTCGCCTCAATAGTGCTGTTCATCAGGTTGTACTCCCCTAGGTGTACAACCCCTCAGTCCGCTCGATGCTTGGGACAGAACCCCGCCTACAGGCCGGCTCACCGTCACCACCTGTTGCCACGTCAACGACACCCCGGTCCTCAACACCTAGTGTCCAGACGATGAAGGTCAACGGGTACGAGATTGCGGCGGGAGCCGACCTGGCTGGAGCGGACCTCACCGACAGCGACCTGCGGAACGTGGACCTCACAGGGGCCTGGCTGGGGGGCGCGGTACTGAGCGGATCCGACCTGACCGGCGCCAAGTTGGTCGGAGCAGACCTGAGACACGCAATCTGTCGGAGCGCCGTCCTGACGGATGCTGATCTCCACCATTCCAACCTCTGGCACGTGGACCTGCAAGAGGCCCAGATGCGTGGCGCACTGCTCAGCCGCGCCTGGCTCGGCAGCGCCCGTCTGGCTGGTGCAGACCTGAGAGGAGCCGACCTGAGCGGCGCATGGCTGACCGCAGCCGACCTCACTGGAACCCGCATGAGTGCAGCCACCCTTGCCGGTACCTCACTCACGAGGACCTGTATGCGTGAGGCCGATCTGACCGGTGCCTTCGCCGGCGGCTGCGACCTTCGCGGCGCCGTTCTCAACGGCGCAGTGCTTCGCGCTGCCAACCTGACCGGTGCAATCCTGAAAGGAACGGCTCTGATCTCTGCCGATCTGAGCTTTGCCGACCTGGTCGATGTCGACATGTCAGACGCTCAGTTGGATGGCGCCGACCTGACAGGAATCCGCCACGATGGAACCACGGTGTGGCCCTCGGGCTTCACCCCACCGCCCTCAGGCGGAATCAGCGATCACGACTGAACTCGACCCTGCCCTCCGACCAGAGCTTCCGGCGCCTTTCGGGCTGTGAGAGCCCGAACTGCCTCCACCCCCAGAAGCAGACCACCAGGCCGAGCACCTCGAGGCCCAGGGTTCCGGGGTAGCGGTCAAACTCTGGAAGTGCGGATCCACCGAGCTGATCGAAGCCACGGGCCGGCCACCAGAAGAGTTCCGTGTGCCCCCAGGTGCCGTCCATGACCAGATGGGTGAACATGCCGATCGGTATTCCCAGCCAGCGCTGACGTCGACTTCTTCGTCCCAGGGTGCCGAGCATCACCATGGCCAGGACCAGCACGGCCGCAGCAAGGGTGTGAAGTAGCCACGGGCCTCCGAGGAGGACCTCAGCGACGGGCAGGAGAGCAGCAGCTGTCACGATCCTGACGTCTAGGTCCGGGCTCGCGAACACCATGGGAATCACCACGAGCGAACCGGCGATGAACCAGATAAACACCCGTCAGCGCGCCACCAGTCGCCCACACTCGTTGCACTCGGCGAGGGTTCCCTCGGGAAGAGCCCGCACGCGGTCAGCCTCGACAGCGGGCATCGAGTAGGGGCAACCGGTGCAGTCAGAGCCAACAAAGTGAACAACGGTGCTGGCACCGAGACCACCGGCGATCCGGTCGTATCGAGCCAGCACATCGGGGGCGACCTCGCCTGCAGCGGCGCTGCGCCGCTCCTTGGCCTCGTTGATCTCTGAGTCGACGACCTCTTCACTGGCCTGTAGTTCCTGTCGACGCTCCTCGACAACAGCAACCTCGAGCACACCCCGGGCATCTAGTTCGGATACCAGGCGCTCAACGGGTTCCAGTTCCTCCATTATCTCGAGAACCGTGCCCTCAAGGCTGTCGAGGCGTTGCCGCAGGTGTCCTATCTCGGTCTGGATCGCCACCGCCTCCTTGGGAGAGGTGATGCCGCCGCCATACAGAAGCGTGTCGAGTTCTGTGAGGCGATCCTCGACGGCTGCTACCTCGCCTTCATAGCGACGCTGGCGCCGGAAGAGGTCGAGGTGCTCGACCTTGTGCTCTTCGATCTGGGCTGCCGTTGCGGCTCTGGCCTGCTCAGCTTCTGCCAGTGCCAGGCGTTCGGGGAGGTTGGCGTGGCGATGATTGAGTTGACGGACAATCGTGTCCTCGTCCTGAACCGTGAAGAGGGCGTCCATCGCGCTCATGCTACGTCGGCTTCCCTACCGCTCCTTCCCGTGGTCAGGGAGTTCATCCGAGCCGGGTGTGGTCCCAGGAGATGACCTTCTCAGGTTCGACGACCACCCCGGTCCGCTTGAGGGCGAGTTGAGCCGCCGCAGCGTCAAGGAGATCTGCGGGCAGATCAGGTTGGTTTCGTGCCACGACCGTCCGGGCTATCTGGTGAAGGTCATCACCATCGTCGACGAGGGCCGCAGTTCCCTTGATCATCACCCCACGCAGGAGGTTGTATTCGAGGCCGTCCTCCAGGAGGACGGTGATCCGCGGATCGCGTCGCAGGTTCACGATCTTCTGGGATCTGGTGTAGGTCTCAAACACCAGTTTCCCATCCATGACGGCGAACCAGAGCGTCGACAGGTGGGGCGACCCGTCCAGATCCAGGCAGGCAACCTGGAGACTCTTCTGCTCTTCAATGAATACTGCGACCTCATCCTCGGTCATCCGGATGAGGTCGCGTCGACTGGGGGCCATGGTCATGTCTCCCTGACAGGTTTGGAGTTGGCGGCGAGCCTAGATGGGGCGCAGGGAGCCTTACGACGTGGATGCACAGATGCCCATTTCAGGCCAAACGTCGCATGTCCCACCTGGGGGAGGCGGGACATGCGGTATTTCTCTCGACCGGAATCGGGGGGGCGATTCCGGTCAATCATCACAGGCTTCCAGTGGGGGGAACCGGTACCTGTTGTGGTGCCCACAATAGTGAATCGGAACTGCCCGCGGGCCTCGGAAGCGTCGATTTCCCGGTGACGTTCGACACCTGTGACCGGTGTCGCAGCACCACCCCACGGCTAGTCTCGACAGCGTCCACACCCCTACGGTCGGGCAGTCACACACGTGTCCGACCAAGCCGCCGAGGAGGGCCGGTGACCATTCCGTCCGACACCCAGTTGCGGGAGATACTCGTCGACATGGTGACGGCCCGTACACAGTCGGGCCGACTCTGGAACCTGCAACGTCAGGGCCAGGTCGGAACGGTTGCTCCGATCGATGGCCATGAGGCCACAATCGTTGCGGCGGCCCATGCCCTTGACACCGATCACGACTGGGTTGTCCCCCAGTACAGGGAACCGCTGGCACTGCGCCGGTACGGTCCCGAGATTCTGGAGAGGTTCATGCTCTACTGCCTCGGGCACCCTGCCGGTGGCCACATACCCGACCCGATCCGGGTCCTCCCGAACCAAATCTCCCTCGGCACACAGATCCCCCACGCCGTCGGCATCGCATGGGGCATGGTCCTTCGCAGCGAACCCGGTATCGCCCTCGTGTTCTTCGGGGACGGGTCCAGCTCGGAGGGCGACTTCTACGAGGCCGGAAACCTGGCCGGCGTCTTGAACGCACCCGTGGTGATGGTCTGTGTGAACAACCAGTGGGCCATCTCAACCCCGGTCCACCTGCAGACTGCAGCCGAGTCCTTTGCAGACAAGGCTGCTGGTTTCGGAATCCCGGGCGTGAAGGTCGACGGCAACGACGCTGCCGCTGTCTACGACGCTGTGGATGAGGCCAGAAAGCACGCACTGGCCGGAAAGGGTCCAACCCTCATTGAGGCCGTGATCTACCGGCTGGGGGCCCACACGACCGCCGACGATCCGACCCGCTACGTGCCCCCCGAGGATCTCGAGGCAGCCCGGAGGGACGACCCTGTTCTACGGCTGTCCAGCCAACTCAGGAGCCTCGGTTTGTGGGACGATGCTGCACAGCAGGAGACCGAGGCCGTGGCACTGGAACTGCTTGATCGAGCAGTGGAGGAGGCCAGGTCGGCACCGCTGGCGGCCGACGCTCTCCTAGACCACTGTCTCTCGGCTGATACGCAACGGCTTGCACGCCAGCGTTCCCAACTACTTGGCACCCACTCCACCGAGGCCGGTGACCATGCCTGACACGTTCAACGGTGGCGGGGTGAGCGACCTCACGATGCTCCAGGCGATCAACGAGGTCCTCCACGCCGAAATGGCCCGCGACGACCGCGTCGTCGTGCTGGGCGAGGACGTCGCCCGAAACGGCGGGGTGTTTCGTGCAACCGAAGGTCTCTATGAGAAGTTCGGGGAGCAGAGGGTCGTCGACACACCCATCTCCGAGGCGGTGATAGCGGGGGCAACCGTCGGCCTGGCTATCGCCGGGCTCGTTCCTGTCGCCGAGATCCAGTTCCTGGGTTTCTCCTACCAGGCCATGCACCAACTCGCCGGTCAGGTGGCACGGCTGCGCTACCGCACACAGGGGCGCTACGACCCCAGCATCACCATCAGGGCTCCGTTCGGGGGTGGTGTTCGCACGCCCGAACTCCACTCCGACTCTCTCGAAGCCCAGTTCGCCAACGTTGCGGGCCTGAAGGTGGTCATGCCCGCCACGGCATCAGATGCCAAGGGTCTCCTCGCTTCTTCCATCAGGGACCCTGATCCGGTTCTCTTCCTCGAGCCCCTCCGCGGGTACCGGGGCATCCGTGGGGACGTGCCTGATGGCGACCACCTCGTGCCCCTGGGGGTTGCACGGACCGCCCGCGACGGCGATGACGTCGTGATCATCACCTGGAGCTATCAGGTGGAGTTGGCCTGCCGGGCTGCCGACAGCCTTCGCTCCGAAGGGCTCTCGGTACGGGTACTTGACCTGCGGAGCATCGTGCCGCTCGACATCGAGGCAGTCACCGAGGCGGTCAGCCACTGCGGTCGTGCCGTTGTCGTACAGGAGTCATGTGAGACCGGTGGATTTGCCTCCGAGGTGATTGCGACCATCAACGATGAGTGCTTCTGGTCCCTTGAGGCTCCAGTGACAAGGGTGTCGGGCTACGACGTTCCCTACCCGGTGGGAATGCTCGAGGACCTCTACGTTCCCGACGAGGCGCGGATCATCGCCGCCGTGCGTCGCACCCTCGAGTCAGGCTGACCGCCATGGCGTTTGAGTTCCGGCTGCCCGACATCGGCGAGGGCCTCGAAGAGGCAGAGATCGTCGAGTGGCTCGTCTCACCCGGCGATGTGGTGGTGCGGGACCAGCCGCTGGTTGAGGTGCTCACCGACAAGGCCAGTTCTGAGCTTCCCTCCCCGGTCGCCGGCACGGTGCTCCGTCTCGGTGCATCCGAGGGTGACCGGCTAAACGTGGGTGAGGTCCTGATTGAGTTGGACGACGGCTCGGCCCAGGTAGCCGACGACACCGAACCCACCAAGCCTGTTGCGAGCCCTCCATCGGCTGACCCCGTGCCCACACCTTCGGATGCCGTGTCCCGACCAAAGGCCTCCCCCGCCACCCGAAAGCTGGCCCTCGAGGCGGATGTTGACCTGGGTACCGTGACAGGAACAGGCCCCGGTGGGCGGATCACATCCGACGACGTACGGGCCGCAGGCACCCACCCGGCCCCTACGCCGCAGGTCTCTTCCTCTCCTCCGGTCCACACTCCTCTGGGAGACCTGGGCCAGATGCCCTTCGGACGCCATCCCCTGCGCGGAGTCCGCGGTGTGGTCGCACGCAACATGGAGAGGTCCTGGGCAGAGATCCCCCACATCCACTCCATGGACGAGATTGACGCATCCCTGCTCGTCGACTTCCGTCACCGCCTGAGGAGCATGGACAGGCCTGGAGCCGCTGCGGTAACAGCCCTCACGGTGGCAGCTGCAGCCGCCGCCAGGGCCCTGCACCGGTACCCGATGGTCAATGCGACCATCGAGGGCAGCCCGGGCGACTCGATCGTCGTGCATGACTCGGTCAACCTGGGGATTGCCGTCGCCACCGAGACCGGGCTCGTGGTTCCTGTTGTCCGTGACGTCGACCGTCTCGACCTCTTCGCCCTGGCCACGGCCATCGCCGACCTGGCTTCCCGCGGCCGTGACGGGACACTGACCGCTGCCGACCTTGCGGGGGCGACCTTCACCATCACCAACTACGGGTCGATGGGCGGCCGCTGGGCCACGCCGATCATCCCACCAGGCCAAGCGGCAATCCTCGGCCTTGGTGCCGTCGCCGATCGGCCAGTCGTGGTCGACGGAGAGGTCGTGGCAAGGCCAACCCTTCCGATCGTCCTCGGCTCCGACCACCGCCTGATCGACGGAGACCTGGCATCGGCGTTCAAGGGGTCCATCACAGCCGACCTCCTGGAACCCTTGAACCTGCTGGTAGAGGGCTGAGGGGCACACCATGGTGGTCGGCGAGGTCGCTGAGGCGGTCGACCTGCTCGTAGTCGGCGGAGGCCCGGGGGGCTACGCAGCCGCCCTGCACGCCGCCCGCCTGGGCCGCCGGGTGACCCTTGTGGAACGCGGCGAACTGGGCGGGACCTGCCTCAACGTCGGCTGCATCCCGTCCAAGGCTCTGATCGAGGTGGCCGACGCCATGGCGGCACCCGAAAGGGTGGCCCCCTGGGGGGTTGCGGCGACGACAGACCTCGACATGTCGGCTGTGCAGGCCCATCTGGGAGCCGTGGTGGAAAGGCTCACAGGGGGTGTCCGGCACCTGCTGGACCGTGCCGGGGTTGTCGTTCTGGCGGGCGAGGCACGTTTCATAAAGCCGAACCGCGTCGTCGTCGAACATGGTGCGACCGTCGAGCATCTTGACTTCAGGCACGCCATCGTCGCCACCGGATCGCGCCCAGTTGAGTTGGCCGAGGTTCCCCTTGACGGCGCACGTGTTGTCGGCTCCGCAGACCTCCTGTCGTCGGACACCCTTCCGGAGGAGCTCGTGCTGGTTGGTGGTGGCTACGTCGGTGTCGAGTTGGGTTGCGCCTTCGCGAAGTTGGGGAGTCGGGTCACGATCGTCGAGGCGGAGGGATCGATCCTCCCCGGTTTCGAGGACCGCATCACCAGAACCGTTACCCGGGGGTTGCGGAACCTGGGTGTTGGAATCTGCTGCAATACGACCGCTGTCGGTATCGACGACGCCGGCCTAGTCGTGTCTGGTCCCAGCGGCAGTGCCACCCTGCCTACCGACAGGGTGGCGGTAGTGGTTGGCCGTCGCCCAAACAGCGACCTGATCGGGCTTACCGAAGCGGGTGCCACTCTCGATGGCAGCGGCCTGATTGTGGTCGACGCCGCCAGGAGGGCAACCGACACGGTTTTCGCAATCGGAGATCTGACCGCCGGACCGGCCCTGGCCCACAAGGCCACCGCAGAGGCCGAGGTTGCCGCCGATGTCGCCTGCGGTCATGCCAATGCCTTTGACCCGACATGCATTCCGTTGATTGTCTTCAGCGACCCCCAGGTCATGGTCGTCGGCATGAGCGAAGGTGAGGCGTCATCTGCCGGTATCGCCGTGACATCCTCGCGCTTCCCACTTGCTGCATCGGGTCGGGCCGCCACCCTCGGCGCCGGTGACGGCTTCGTCACGGTCACAGCCGACGGCGAGGGCACGGTCATCGGCGTACAGGCCGTAGGAGCCCATGTCGCCGAACTCGCCGGAGAGGCTGCTCTGGCAGTCGAGACGGCTGCCACGGTCGAGGACATCGCTGGAACCATCCATGCCCACCCGACCCTCGGAGAGGCGATCGCCGAGGCGGCAATGGGCCTTGCGGAAAGGCCCCTGCACGCCGGCTGAGGACACTGGTTGCCTGCCCCGGAAGGTCATGTCGACATGCTGTTTCCTTCCTGCTCCCCTAGCATCACGACATGTCTGAGCCCGCCAACTCGCTGATCGATCTCGGGTTCGTGGACCCAGTTGATCGACGTGCCTCAGGTGTCATCAAGTGGAACCGCTACCCGGACAGGGTGATCCCGGCATGGGTTGCAGAACACGACTTCGGCCCACCCCCTGCCGTGGTGGAACGCCTGCGTGAACTGGTTGACGTGCGTGCGTTCGGCTACCACTCTGCGGGCGACGACGTTGGGCCCGCCTTCTCCCGTTGGGCAGCCCAGCGACACGGCTGGACACCGGACCCTGGGCTTATCCTCCCAACGGCGACTGTGCTCCAGGGCATCTGGGCCTGTGTCGAGGCGCTCACCGAACCCGGTGACGGGATCATGTACACGCCACCGGTGTACCCACCCTTTCTGGACGTGTCACCCACTACCGACAGGCGAGCCGTCCACTGGTCACTGGTTCTCACCGAAACGGGCTGGCACTACGACTTTGACGCCCTCTCCGAACTGCTCGAGGCCGACCCCGGTATCAGCCTCTTGTTGCTCTGCCATCCCCACAACCCGACCGGGCGGGTACTTACCGCCGGGGAACTGGCCCGAATAGTCGAGTTGGCCCACGAGCACGACCTGACCATTGTCTCCGATGAAATCCACAGCGACCTGGTGTACGAAGGCTCGACCCACGTTCCGATGCTCACGGTGCCCGGCGCCGCCTCGCGGACGGTTGCCGTCACCGCGGGAGTCAAGACGTTCGCCCTCGGTGGCATGAATTGTGCCGTTGCAGTCTGTGGCAACGACAGACTCCGCTCAGCCCTCCGCTCAATTCCCGCTGAGCTGCTCGGAGCTCCCAACCGAATGGGTTGTGAGGCATCGATCACCGCATGGGAGACCGGATCCGAATGGGCCGACGACCTGCTCGCCGTCCTGGACCGCAACAGGCGACACCTGTTTGACCGGATCAGAACCGACTTGCCAGAGGTCACGATGTTCCTACCCGAATCAACCTTTGTGGCATGGCTGGACCTGTCGGCGTTCGACACGGGCGACCACCCCGCAAGATGGCTCCGCCACATGACGGGAGTTGCCTGCGGCAACGGACCCAACTTCGGGCCTGCCGCTGAGAACCACGTTCGCATCACGTTTGGAACGTCGGCGGAGCTGCTTGACGAGATTGCAGACCGGATCATCACCGGCCTGAAGGGCTAGCACGGTAACCAGAAAAAAGGGGGCGACATGACAACCGACGACATGGTCCACGTTACCCGTTGGCACTGGGGCAAAAAAGAGTGGTCGCCGTTCTCGGCAGCTGAGATGGACCGCCGTCAGGGCGACCTGAGGACCCACATGGAGGCCGAGCAGTTGGACGCCTGCCTGCTGACCTCGTTTCACAACATCTGCTACTACTCGGGATGGCTGTACTGCCACTTCGGACGTCGCTACGGAATGGTTGTCGATTCCGGCAGCGCAACGACCATCTCGGCCGGGATCGACGGTGGCCAACCCTGGCGTAGAACCCACGGGGACAACGTCGTCTACTCCGACTGGCGCCGGGACAACTACTACGAGGCGGTTCGGGGTCTGACAGTTGGCGTCAAGAGACTCGGGGTTGAGTTCGACCACCTCACAATGGAGCGCTTCAGGGAGTTGGAGGCCGCCCTACCGGGTGTCGAACTGGTCGACATCGGCGCTGCAACTATGTGGATGCGGACCATCAAGTCGACCGAGGAACACGACCTGATCCGACACGGTGCCCGAATTTGCGACCTTGGCGGTGCGGCCTGTTTGGAAGCCGTGGCCGCCGGAGTTCCCGAACAGGAGGTCGCACTTGCCACGACCACCGCAATGGTTCGCCAGATCGCCACCGACTTCCCCTTTGTGGAGTTGATGGACACATGGACCTGGTTCCAGTCGGGCATCAACACCGACGGAGCCCATAACCCGGTGACCAACAAGGCGGTCGAGTCGGGCGACATTCTGTCGCTGAACACATTTCCAATGATCTTCGGCTACTACACGGCCCTGGAACGCACTCTGTTCTGCGACCACGTCACCTCCGACGAGCACCTGCGCCTCTGGCAGGTCAACGTCGAGGTCCACGAGCGCGGTCTGGACCTGATCCGACCCGGGGTCCGGTGCTGTGACATTGCAACCGAGTTGAACGACATATACCGCTCACACGACCTCCTGAAGTTCCGGTCCTTCGGTTACGGACACAGCTTCGGCGTGCTCAGCCACTACTACGGACGCGAGGCTGGTGTGGAACTACGCGAAGATGTCGAGACGGTTCTTGAGCCCGGAATGGTCGTGTCCATGGAACCGATGATCGCCATCCCCGAGGGCCAACCGGGTGCCGGTGGCTACCGGGAACACGACATTCTCATCGTCACTGAAGACGGTGCAGAGAACATTACCGGCTTTCCGTACGGACCGGAGCACAACATAATCGGGACCTGAGGCCCGCTGACTGGACAGGCGCTGTCGCCTACCGGTCCGTGACACCCGGTCTAGCCGGCTGCTGTGGTGGTGGTGGCGGCGACCGTTGTCGTCGTTGCAACAGTGGTCGTGGTTTCGCCCGCTGCGGTCGTGGTGGTGGTCTCGCCAGCCGCAGTGGTGGTGGTCTCACCGGCAACGGTTGTCGTTGTCTCGCCGGCCACGGTTGTAGTGGTCTCGCCCTCGGCCGGAGCCTCAGTCGTGGTGGTGTCAGGCGCAGAGGGGACACCATCGGTTGCCAAGGCGAGGTCCTGGAGGGCGGCCAGATGTGCTGAACGGGTGTTATTTCCGTACCAGCCGTCGGCCACTACACCGAGGACCTGTTGGAGGGCAACCGTCTCGTCGCTGGGACCCCACTCGTAGGTAGCTGTGAGGACCTCTTCTTCATCGAGTGTGCCCACGTCGACGGTTGTGGTGGGCGCAGGTGGGGAGGTTGCAGGGGTGCCCGCAGCCCGTGACGTGGTCGTCGCCACCGGTGCTGACGACGAAGCTCTGGTCGTTGTGGTGACGGTTGGCGTGGCCGTGGTCGGGGGAACGGCAGCCAGGAGCGATACCTCGGTCTGAAGATCGAGGACGTCTTCGCGCAACTGGATAATCTCGGCCCGCAGCGTGTCCATCTCGTCGGTGTTCGACTCGAGGAGGCCACAGCCGGTTCCGAGGAGCGTCAGGGTCACTATCAGGGCAAGGGTGGTTACGGGCGTTCGCATCTGCATGGGGGCAGTATTCCAGAGGATCGACCTAAAGACGAGTCACCGGGCAAAGTTCCTGTTTCAGGTGCCCTACAACATGCTCAGGAGCGCAGCGGATAGTGCCCGTATTCCTCTACCGCATCGACCATTGCCAGGAGGTTCTCTGCCGGCACGTCGTTCATGATGGTGTGGACGGCCCCGATCATGAAGCCTCCCCCCGGCCCGAGCAGGTCGATTACGCGACGAACCTCGATGCGCACATCGTCGGGGGTGCCAAATGGTAGGACCCGATGGGTGTCGATCCCCCCGCACAGGACTATGTCGTTTCCGTAGCGTTCCTTGAGGGCGGCGAAGTCCGACATCCTCCCCGACGATGCCTGGATCGGGTTGAGGATGTCAACACCAATCTCGATGAAGTCGTCGATCAACAGCGCCACATCGCCGCAGCTGTGGAACAGGACCTTGGCCTTCGTCCGTTCCTTGATGAACTGGATGAAGTCGGCGTGTACGGGTTTGAGAATGTCCCGGTACATCCTGGGTGAGATCATCAGGTTGTCCTGGGTTCCGAGGTCGTCGCCGATCTTGATGATGTCGACGTTGTCGCCCAGTTCGGCGAGGAAGCGACCCATCAGTGCCTTGCACTCGTGGGCAATGCGCTCGAGGAGTTCCCTGGCGAAGTCGGGACGCATGGCCATGTTCAGCAGGAAGGCCTCCATGCCCTGCATGGCGTGTGCCCGCTCGAAGGGGAACAACAGCCACGGCGTGGCCATGATGGCGAACTGTCCATCCTCGGCCAAGTGTCGGGCCTCGCCCCTCACATGTGCAAGGCGACTGGGGTCGGCCATATCGGGCCAGCCGGCGTACTGCTCGAGGTCCTGCGAGCAGGTGGCATCGGGAATCGGATGAATCCCCGGGAACCAGTCGCCAGGCGTCACCTCCATCTGCCCGCCACCCCACGAGTCGAAGCAGTCGCTGTGCGGATCGCGGGACCTGTTCCGCTCCCGCACGGCCACCGGCTCGAGGTCGGTGACACCACGCACATCGCTGTGGAGGCGCAGCATCGTCTCCTCGTCGATGTGGGCGGTGCCCAACTCCGGCCACCGGTACATGTACTCGTCGGGAGCCTCGATTCCGGCGAGTTCCTTGACCTTCCGGTAGGGCTTCATCTTGACGCCGGTGGCGTTGCTGGCCCCGATGACGATCGGAATCCGATCTGGCTCCTCGTAGTTGAGAGTTGTGAGCACGCGCTCCCTCGGGGTCATAGCCATGGTGAGGCTCCCGGTGAACTGGTCAGGTGCATCTGGAATCTGCTCATCCGGGCGAACCTAGGCATGCGACCACCCACTGATCAGGGTCGAAGGTCCCTGTGCGAGGATGGGTTCCTGATGCACGTAGACGCTGCCTGGGCGTGGGTAATCGCATCTCTGAACGGTTGGATCGATGAGCGGAGGAAGCAGTGGGCGAGTTCGACGGCAGGGTTGCGATAGTCACGGGTTCGACCAGTGGGATCGGGGAGGCGACCGCCCAGGCGCTTGTTGCGACTGGAGCGAAGGTTGTAGTGAACTCCTCCTCGTCTGTCGATGCGGGCAAGGCCCTGGCGGGCGAGTTGGGGGCTGCGGTCCACTACCACCGTGCAGACGTGAGCAACGAGGACGAGTGCACCGGTCTCATCGACGCGACCCTCGAAGTGTTCGGTCGCCTCGACATCCTCGTCAACAACGCCGGCTACACACAGGTCATCCCACACCACGACCTGAATGCAGTAACCGAGGAGGTGTTCCGCCGGATCATCGACGTAAACGTCTTCGGCACCTGGTATCTCAGCCGGGCTGCCGTGCCGGCCCTGAAGGCCAGCGGCGACGGCAACATCATCAACATCACGTCGATTGCGGGCCTGATCGCCGGCGGCAGCTGCATCCCCTATGCGGTCTCCAAGGCCGGGCTGAACCACCTCACCCGGCTGATGGCAAACGTGTTGGGACCTGAGGTCAGGGTCAACGCCGTGGCCCCGGGCCTCGTCGAGACTCCGTGGACGGAGACCTGGGATGCCCTTCACTCGGCAGTTTCCGACCGGGCACCGCTAGGCCGCTCGGGCACCTCGGAGGACTGTGCTGAAGCAGTGCTGGGGATACTCCGAGCCGGCTACCAGACCGGCGACGTGGTGGTGGTCGACGGTGGCCTCACCCTGGGAGGGATCGGCTGAGGGCCGGGCCGGGCTCACGACTACGGGCCTGCCACAGCCACCAGGCGCCAGTCACCGCCACAATACGCATGTCAGTTTCCTCCTCACAGATCCGACGCCAGCGGATGGGCAGTCGGCAAACTCATGCGCCAGTATGTGCGGCGTTCGTCAGATCGCCACCGCCAACTTGGAGTCCCGAGGAGCGAATTGATGGCCCACTTCAGCTCAAGTGTCAGCATCGACGCCCCCCGGGCTGTCGTCTGGGAGGTGATCGCGGATGTCCGTCGGCACTCAGACTGGATGGCCGATGCCGCCGAGATCCGGCTCACCTCGGTGCAGGCGACCGGAGTGGGAACGACGTTCGAGTGTGAAACCCGAGTCGGGCCACTCCGAACACTCGACAGAATGGCCGTGACCGACTGGGAGGATGGACGTCTTATGGGCGTTGAGCATCGCGGTCTCGTTACTGGAGTCGGCAGGTTCCGTCTCGAAGACCAGAGCAACGGCGAGACGACTTTCTTCTGGGATGAGGACCTATCTTTTCCCTGGTGGTTGGGGGGTCGCACTACTGCTGCAGTAGCACGTCCGCTTCTCGCGCTCATCTGGCAGCGGAACCTCCGACGACTCGCCGGCATGTTCAAGGATGGTTCAGCGTGTTGATCGTTCTTTCCTACAAGGCGCTCGTGACCGCCACTCAAAGCGCAAGCCACGAGGCAGTCGTCCAACTGAAACTCGGTTACTGCCACCGGGACCAACTCGCCGGCCCCAGCGAATCGCCTCCCCGGTCGCGGGCACACCGGGCTGGCTGAGTCTCCAAGCATGCCAACGCTCTCTCTTCCAGATCCCGGACCTCCCTTTGAGGGCTTCGTGGGCGAACGACACCTGGCCGTGCTCACACTCGTGAGGCCCAACGGCCATCCTCACACCACCCCGGTTGGCTTCACGTGGGACCGAAACACGGGATCGGCCCGGATCATCACCTGGTCGGGAAGTGTGAAGGCAAAGCTGCTCGAGGTAGGGCAACTCCGCGGTTCCATCTGCCAGGTCGACGGTGGGCGCTGGCTCACTATCGAAGGGGTAGCCCATGTCACCAGCGATCCGGGCGCCTGTGCCGATGCGGTCGCCGCCTACGCCGCCCGCTACCGGCCTCCGAAGGATCGCGGCGACGAGCGCAGAGTTGTCGTGATCGAGGCCACCAGGCTTCTGGCCAGTGCCTGTCTCGGCGCCGCCGCACCGCGCGGTGCGCGCGGTTAGCGCAATGCACAGACCGCGAGTCTGGTCATCTCGGGACTCGACGAGGAGGGAGCGGTGGCGCCGTCGCATCTTCACGGTCCCTGCCATCCTGACCGGCTTCCTTGCCTTCGTCGTGCTGCTCATACCGGCGCTTGTCATCGGCGGGATCGTGGACCTACTGGCCCGGCGACGCGGATCAACGGTCCGGCTCGCCATCTACGCGGTCTGGTGGGCCGGGCTGGAATCTGCGGGGGTGCTCTGGGCTGCCGTGCTCTGGGTGCGGTACTCCCTCCTGGGTCAGTTGGACAGCCGCAACTCCCTCCACGCACACAGCCGGCTCCAGCGATGGTGGTCGACCAACCTTGTACGGGGAGCGCGGTCTCTCCTCGGCATGGCGCACGGGTTAGAGGGCCGTGAGGCACTCCGGGCGGGGGGGCCGCTCATCGTGTTGGCCCGACACGGCAGCCAGGGTGACGCTCTGCTTGTTGCATCCATCCTCGCTACAGCTGGACTCCGGCCCCGTTTCGTCCTGAAGCGGCAACTGCTCTGGGATCCGTGTCTCGACGTAGTGGGCCACCGACTACCCAACTACTTCGTCGACCGTAACTCGACTGACAACCGGCCCGAGTTGGACAACATCGCGCGGCTCGCCTCGGACCTCGAATACGACGAAGCGATCGTCATCTTCCCGGAAGGAACTCGGTACTCAGAAGCCAAACGGAAACAGGCGATTGACACGCTCGGAACAACGGCGCCCGGGCGGGTGGCTTCGGCGCGACGACTTCGGCACGTGCTCCCAATCCGGACCGCCGGCTTGCTCTCAATCCTGGACGCAGCACCGTCGACCGATCTGCTGTTTCTGAACCACGTGGGTGTCCACGACTTTCGAACCCTCGGCGACTTGTGGCGCAACGTCCCGTTCCCGGTTCCGATCCGATTCCATGCAAGGCGCATCTCGCGCAATGAGACCCCTGGTGCAAGCGAGGTGGTCGACTGGCTAGATACCCGTTGGGAGGAGTTCGACGACTGGGTGGCCACCAACACCTCGGAACCGTCTTCGTCGACTACCGCATCTTGAGCAGCAGCGTCGGAGTGGAGATCTTGTAGGCCTCGTACTCCGGGTCGCCGGCCCAACGCCGGTCGGCTGACGCTTCAAGGAGTGGAACTCCGCTGACCCGGGTGAGGAGAAGCCACACGAAGAGGGGCGAGACCAGGGTCACCATGCTCCAGCCTGAAAGGGCGGGGAAGGCCGCTACGGCCACGCCGAACCAGAGGAGAATTTCTCCGACGTAGTTGGGATGCCGTGATTTCGCCCAGAGGCCGGTGGCGATGAACCTGTTCAGGTTCTCGGGTTGTGCGCGAAACCTGCGCTTCTGTTCGTCTGCTGTGACTTCGATGCCGAATCCGAACACCCAGATAGCCGCCCCTAGGAGGACTAAGGCGTCGACTTGTCGGTCTTCGGGACTGGTGATGGCGGCCAAGGCAGCCGCAGCGGTCAGTAGAACCCAGAGCCCCTGCAAGGTCCAGGTCATAAGGAACCAGGCGAAGCGGTACTTCATGGCATCGAACCGGGTGTCGGAACCAGCGGCCCTGACACGAGTCACGAGAAACGCCCCGAGCCGCAACGCCCAAACCGCGACCATGGCGGCAACAAGCAGAGAATACGGAGTCACGGAGCCACGGGCAACCAGGGCGAGGGCGACCGCGGCGAGATACGTGAGGGACCCCGTGAAGTCAAAGAAGTGCTCAGTGTGGGTGAACCATGAAGGAACGAACA
>Ga0208896_1000589_pt1 | contig 19411 bp, 15 predicted proteins | sample ETNtaG_27_FD_185778 | JGI IMG/M metagenome (GOLD analysis project Ga0208896, IMG submission 185778) | Marine microbial and viral communities from oxygen minimum zone, Eastern Pacific Ocean - ETNP201406SV63 (SPAdes) (version 2) | ecosystem: Environmental > Aquatic > Marine > Oceanic ... | reverse complement strand
ATCATGCTGGAACAAGACGCCTTTTTTGATGGAAAGACTGTTAGCTATATCGACGGCAGACAGACTGAATGGATTCTTATACCGTGATCCATTTAAGACAATTTCAGATAATAAAAGATAGATGGTCGGCTCAGAGCCGATCTGAGAAGTGTTGATATAATGGGAACTATACAGTATCCATCAACGAGAGATCAGTTTACCCATTTTTCTATTATATCGACACGCTGGCGAGACATGGACTATCGCCAGCACATTAATCATGCCGCCTACCTGACATATATGGAGAATGCACGTCTTGAGTATGCTGATCACTACTTTGACCAAAACCTCAACTTTATATTGGCCTCCCTTACAGTTGATTATCATAGCCAACTCTTCCATCCAGCAAATCTCAATATTGGTCAGAAAGTAATTGATGTGGGGAACAAAAGCTTTAAAATGCTGGGCGCCATTTTCCAGGAAGAGGAAGCAGACCCTGTTGTGACTACTCTGACATCGCTAGTCTGTTTTGATTATAAGACGCAAAAGTCGTGTCCGGTTCCTGAGGCCATCAGGAACAAACTGAACGAGTGATTCTCAACACTTATCAGTTCATTGAACAGCCTACCCGGGCTGTCATCGGTTTTCACGGCTGGACCGGCGATGAATTCTCCATGGAGCCAATTGCACAATCGGTAAAAGCGCCTTCAACCAAGTGGTTCATGCCGAGAGCTCCTTATAATGCCGATACTGGAGAGGGGTACACATGGTTTAGCGGCAGTGATAGAACCGGTTGGAAATATGAAAAAACGCTTAATATGATGCCTAAACTTCTTGCTCATGTGGGAAAAGAAGGTTTTCTGCCTGAGCAAACATTTTTGGTCGGTTTTTCTATGGGTGCTGGTTTGTCCATTCTTGCTGGGAGCCGACTGTCTTTCGCTTTAGGCGGGATTGTCCCCATAGCTGGGTTTGTGAAAAATAGTGAACAGTTTAAATCGGGCATGACCCAACAAAGTCTCGATACGCCTTTTCTAATTATGCAGGGGTCCAGGGACGAGATTGTTTCACCGGACATGGCTGAGAAGACAGTTCAACTACTCACCGACCTAGGTTACAGTGTCAGATATCAATCGTATGATGCCGGTCATAAGGTACCCAAAGTGGCCATGCCGGTCATCAAAGAGTTTATAGAAGGCTAAACCAGATTTTCATAAGCCGTCACCAAATGTAATCTGATTTTTTGAGGGTTAGCCAGAAGGTTACAACCCTGTTGGTGTAATTAATGACAAGTGAGAATTTTATTCTTGTGACTCATAATTATTACCTATATTTTCTTTCAATTGATTACGATTTGGGAAAGATTGTGTCAATTAACAAAGCTCGTTCAATTAATAAAATAAAAGGGACTACTCATGTCTAACTATCGAATGCTCGCTGTTTCAGCACTGTTTCTATCTAATGTTCTTTTTGGCCAGTACAACCCTGGCAATCGTGTCGTTACTGTAGTAATTTATGATCTTAAATATTTGAGTGAGGTTGAGGAGGGAAGTGCGGAAGAGCGAAAGGAGCTTTTTGAGACTTATTATAAAAAGATGAATGATGTTAGTGATCGTATGATCAGCAACCTTGTGCTCGGACATTATATGGGCGGATCTTCCAATCAAGTAAAGCAAATCTCCGAGTGGAAATCCGTAGCTGATGCCGATGCATGGGTTATGTCCGATGCGGAGAGGCGAAAAAAGATGTTTCCAAAAGAGGATGAGCGCAAGGCATTTTTCGAAAAGTATTCAAAATACTGGGTCGGAAATCATGACGATGTGGCTGTGAGAGAACTGGTAGCCAGCCGAGTTAAGCGTAACAAAAAGAAGGCTGATGAAAACACAATTGTTACTATTCAAACCCGAAATCTACAACCCATGTCCGAAGTAGAAAATGGAACATCTAAAGAAAGGGAAGAAGTCCTGGATGAATACTTCAAGAAAGCGATCATGAAAAATGACAAAGTATTGAGTTACAGAGAATTGAGGCACTACTGGTCTGGATCTGCAGGAGGAGGTGAGTACTATTATGTACAGGTGTGGGAATTTAAGTCTCTTGAAGACATGAATAGTCCAGGATGGGTTAAGGTTAATGAGAAAGCATGGCCAAATGAAAAAAAGAGAGAGGAATTTTTTGAAAAGGCTGGGAAATACTTTGCGCCAGGACATACGGATTTGGGTACTCATTGGAACTGGGTAAAAATGTCAAAAAGATAACCATCATCATCAATTGATAAGGAGATAAGCAATGTTTAAACAAACTATAGGAACAGTTTTAGTTCTAATATTCTGTTCGGGCCTTATGGCTCAGGATTCGCCCGTTGTAAATAGTGGTGCTTACTCAAAGGTTTACAGAGGTAAAGAAGCAGCCTTCGAAAAAGCAGTTTCAGCGCATGTTTCCAAATGGCACGGCGAGGGTCAGTGGAATCAGTTTGGCTCAAAAGTGATGAGTGGTCCCAGATCAGGACAATATTTTATTGGAACAACCAACCATTACTGGAAAGATTACGATGAGCGAAAATCCAACGACTCTCACAATAAAGATTGGGAAAGAATTTTTAACACCTATGTTGAAGAAAACAGTGGTATGCTTTATTATGTAAAAGTGCCTAACGCCAGCTATAATGATCGGAGTTCCCCAATGTTTGAACTCACATATTACAATCTTAGCCCGGCGGCCAGGGGTAAAAAATTGGACCTGATTGAGAAGATTAAAGAAGCGGCTGAAAAAACAAAATATGAAAGGTCTTGGGGTGTTTACCAGGTTCGTGGCGGAACCAGAGGTTTGGCAATTGTGGGCAGAATGGACGGTATGGTCGACATGGGTCCAACAAAAATGTCATTTTTTGATATGTGGGAGAAAACATTTGGTGAAGAAACAGCTGCTGAAATGGCGGATACTTGGAACAGCACCCATTGGAGTTCTGAAGAAGAAATTCATGTGTTAATTGAAAGTATGACTTCACCACCTTCAAATTAATTCAACGAAAGGCAACAAAATGAAACATATCACTACTATTCTCATTCTCTCTTATTGTTTAACTACGGGTTTCTCTTTTGCTCAGGAAGGTGAAACCTGGGATACTGGGGAAAAGGTTTATGATATCAGCACCATTGACCTTGAACCAAATGTGGACCCCATTTACCTTAACAATATAAAACGTACATGGGTAATACAGGCGGAGGCTCAAAAATCAGAAGGTATTATTGAAGATTACTTCATTTACAGAAGTATTAATCAGTACGATGGTGATTTTGATCTTATTTTAATGACGGTTTATCCCAATCTTGCTGCATTGGACAATAATCCAAAAAATAGAAAAAAATGGGATAGAGCAGATGAAAAGGCTCGAAAAACGATTTCAGATGAAGCGACTCAGGAATTGACCGCGACTTACGGAAAGCTGCGTACAATAAGAGACCAGAAGCTGATGCGGGAGATAAAATTCAGAAAATAGCATACTGATTCCTTCAGGTTTGTTTGTAATAGCTATTCTCTTAACCTAAGGGATATCTCAGTTTTTGTAGTTCTTTTCACCTGCTGAGACTGATAGAGCTAGTCTATTTTTTTCCGGTGGTATTGGGCATGTTGTGTAGATATTATAAGCACAAGGGAAATTGAGTGCTTTATTGAAATCTAAGATGATATCACCATTTTCGTCCGGTTTATCAAGTACGAGGAATCGACCACCGGAGAATGTCTTTTGGCCGGTAGTCCCGTCCATAAAAATTACCGACATTGATTCACCGCTTGTATTGGGTTCCAGGCTATATTTTTTTCCGTTTCTTTTGAACCTTATTATACCCGGCGCCTGTTGATCATAATCGATATTCCTTATATTGGTAATTGATCGTATTCTGGTTTCAGGATATGCCTCATATTGTCCCATGATTCGCCAGTCGTTATCAACGGGATAGAAGTTCAGGTTCAGCGGTTTTATTAGGACAGGGTTCTCGAAATTTCTCAATCTCACTGCATAATTGCCACCGCTCTCTAGAATGAACCATTGAAACGACTTCCATGAAAACAGATTTGGACGTTTATCCAGCAAGAATGTGAGGCTTGCCATATCTTCCTGATCATTGTGAGTAACCGGTTGTGAATAGTCAAATTTTATAGAATCTCCTGATTTAATGGCGATTCCGAAGTTTTCAGGGAATTCTGCAGGGAATACCATATCATTGTCAGCCCCAGATCCAAAACTGTTCTCGCCTTCCTTTAACCAAAACAGACCCACCAGGTTGATATAGCCTTTTTCTGATTTCAGAAAAGTTACCCGACTCTGGCGAAAGTTTATAACCTCCCTTTCATAATTGGGGTCAGCGACCATTGTTTTTTCACAGGACATAAAGAGGAGGAGAGAAACAAGAAAATATTGATGTGTTGAGCTAATTCGCTTAACCATGGGTGTTAGAACCTTAACGGAATTAATCACAGGCATGAAAATTACTGAATGCCACCGGCCTGACTAACGAGAATTAGAAGTGCGTTTTGAATTGCGAGGTGTCCATCTTTGTTCAACCACCACTCATTCAAAGAATGACCATGTCGTCCTGTACCACCCCGGCCGATGGTTATGGCAGGAATATTCTTTGAGAAGGGAATATTTGAGTTTGTTGAGCCTGAACCCAGTCGCGGCTTACCATCAAGATAAATGATACTGGCTATTGCTCGCTGAACAAGTGGAATTTTTTCATCAACGGACCCTGCTGGTCGGTTGCCGACCATGTCCATATCTACAGTCATTTGAGCATCGGTTCGCCCCAATGCATTCTGGTCCTTTAGTGCTTTCTGAACGGCATTTTGAAAAATGTCATCCATTTTTTGAAGACGCTCAGGACTTACTGATCGCATATCCACTTCCATCCACGATTCAAAGGGAATTGAATTGACAGAGGTACCTCCTCCGATACGACCAACATTGTAACTAACCTTTTTCCCCGCCGTGCGACTGTAAGGGTCAGCTTCAACAGTAAAATATTCAATAGCACGGCCCAAGGCATGGTGAGGATTTACAAGCCCAAAGGCACCCCAAGAATGCCCTCCAGGACCTTTGAAGGTTGTTCTGTATCGGTGAGATCCCACAGCTGTAGTAACAATGCGATCAAGACCGCCGCCGTCAACAGCGATATAACTGTCAACAGATATTTCGTTAGAGTTAAACAAATGTTTAACACCTCTTAAGTCGCCTAAACCCTCTTCTCCCACAGTGCCAGCGAAATAGAGTGTTGCATCTGTTTTTATATCAGCATCATTAACAGCTTGGAGCAACGTAATGATTAAAGAAAGTCCCCTAGTATCATCGCCAACGCCGGGCGCAAAGAGTGTATCACCGTGTGTTCTTACAGTCACATCCGTACCTTCAGGGAAAACTGTGTCCAGATGTCCTTCAATAAGGACCGTTTTTCTTCCCGTTCCGTCTCGCCTAGCAACAACATTACCCGCGCCATCAATAAAAACTTCATCCGCTCCTGCATTTTTCAATAGATCTTCAAAAGCTTTTGCCCTATCAGATTCCTTGAACGGCGGTGCTGGTATTTCAGTAAGATAAACTAGATTATCCTGTGTTGTAGACTCCAGTTCCACGATCCGTTTAAATGCCTGTTTAATTTTGGGATGATCAGCAAGTTGCTTGATTTCCTTTACATATTTTCGATCTGGTTTGGTACTGTCACTAGCTATGAGATGGGGGATAAAGAACAATCCTCCAATTACCAGGATACAATAAAACTTGCAAGATCGCATGATGAATGCCATTGTCTTAACCCCCATAGTTACAATGGTAACATATTAACCAATTGCCCTCTAATGCAATGATTCGTAGTATCTTAACCCCGGGATGTGAAATAATTATCCTGAACAAATGAAACAGATCAAAATAAACTTTCAAATAATTGTATTGCTGATAGCCTTGATTGTCGGATGCGACAAAATGGATGTGAGCATCAGTGAAGAAATGAAAAGTATTAAAACCTACCCATTTTCTGATCCAAACCCTATCCCTATGCTTGTGAAAGACAGTCGACTCTATCCGTACCACTCATTCGATGGCTATAGCCATGAAGGTAAACCTCAAGAATGGAATGTGTTGAAACTTGAGAATCCTTTTATCGAAGTAACCGTCTTACCGGAAGTTGGAGGAAAAGTGTGGGGTGCTATAGACAAATCGAATGGGGAAGAATTCATCTATCGTAATGAGGTGATAAAATTCCGAAATATTGCTCTCAGGGGCCCGTGGACATCAGGCGGTATTGAGTTCAACTTTGGTGTCATCGGACATACCCCTTCAACCGCCACTCCAGTTGATTATATCACTCGTACCAATCTTGACGAAAGCGTGTCTGTATTTGTGGGCGCTATGGACCTGCCATCGAGGACTCACTGGCGCGTGGAGATCAATCTAAAAAAGGACCGTTCCAACTTTGAGACAACGGCTTTGTGGTATAATCCGACACCTCATACTCAGCCTTACTACAACTGGATGACCGCCGCCGCATTTGCCCGCGATGATCTTGAGGTGGCATTTCCGGGGAATCAATATTTGAAACATGGTGGTGAAGTGAATATCTGGCCAGTTGATAATAAAGGGAGGGACCTTTCATTTTATGATAACAATCGTTTTGAGGGGCACAAGTCGTACCACGTTGTAGGCGAGCAAAAAGACTTCTTTGGCGGATACTACCATGATGCAGAATACGGTTTTGGTCACTGGGCCCCATATGAAGAAATGCCAGGTCAGAAGCTTTGGTTGTGGGCGCTTTCTAGGCAGGGTGGGATTTGGGAGGACCTTCTCACCGATACAGACGGACAATACATCGAATTTCAGGCCGGTAGACAGTTTGTTCAGTTTTCACCGTCAGATCATGTTAATCCAGTCAAAAAAGCAGGTTTTGAACCACATGCCTCAGACAGTTGGAGCGAAACCTGGTTTCCGCTCAAGGGAACCGGAGGAGTGGATGAAGCTTCATCAATGGGTGCCATGGGTGTTGAAAAAGAGGATAATGTGATCCGGGTGAAAATTCACTCATTTATTGAGAAGAAAGGTGTGGTAGAAATTATCAGTGATGGGCGGAAACTGTTGGAAGAAACAGTCTCATTCTTTCCCATGGAGTTAAAGGACTTCTCTGTTTCGGTAAACGGTAATGATCCGTATAAAATCAAAGTCAATGAATTGAATCTCCACTACAAATCCGACCGGCAGAGTCTTCGTTTGAAGCGCCCCTTCTCAACAGATTCTGAAGTAGTGGCCGGTGTTTCAGATACGGAAAGAATGGTCAATCAAGGGATGGAATATCTGAAAGCCCGGCGTTACGGGATGGCCCGTGAAACTTTTAAACGGGTGCTCGCTGAAAGCCCGAACAATCCGAGTGCTCTAAAAGGGATGGCTGATCTCTATTTTAGAAGTGGGGAGTACAATGATGGGTTGAATGCCATTACTAAAGTTCTTCAACTAAACACATATGATGCAGAAGTGAACTTCATGGCGGGCAATCTCTACAGAGCCGTAAGCGAAAACATAAATGCGAAAGAATCTTTCGGATGGGCGGCACGATCTGTTGGTTACCGGTCGGCGGCCTATACACAGATGAGTGAAATTGCTTTCTTGGAAAAGGATTATGATATGGCTCAGATCTACGCCACCAAAGCGATTTCCTACAATGATGCAAATATTTCGGCTCTTCAGGTACTGGCCCTTTCAGCTAGAAAAACCGGAGCGAGAAAACAGGCAGATCAGCATCTAGCACGATTATTGGAAATCGATCCATTACATCATTTTGCCAACCTTGAAAAGTGGTTCCTTCAATCATCCACGAATGCTTGGAAATCATTTAAAGATTTGATCAAAAATGAGTTTGCTCAACAAACATTTCTTGAACTGGCCATCGCTTATCACAACAGAGGAATGAAGGATGAAGCGGTAGAATTACTTCAACAATCACGGTTGACGAAAGAAAGCCCCCTTCTTTTTCTGTGGCTTTCCTATTTGATTGAGGATAAAGATGCGCTTTCAGCTATTGGTGCAATGCCTCCAGACTTTGTATTTCCCTACAGGCGAGAGACCGTTCCTGTTCTCCAGTGGGCCGTTGAACAGAGTGATAATTGGAAGTTCCGGTATTATCTGGCACTTAATCTTTGGGCAAAAAACAGGCATGAAGAAGCGTTGCAACTAATGAAATCGATTCGCAATAGACCGGATTATGGTCCTTTCTATCTGGCAAGAGTATCCCTAAAAAAGGAACTCGGCTTTACCGGTGTGGAGAAAGATCTTAAACGGTCACTTGAATTCAACAGTGATCTGTGGCAAGGATGGCTTTACGTCATAAAGCACTATCAGGATAAATTCGAGTGGAACACGGCATATGACTATTCAATTCAGGCCATGATGCGATTTCCGAATAATTTTAATGTAGAGATAACTCATGCCCGATCACTCTTATTTACGGATCGACATAATGAAGCCGTGGAACTGCTGAGATCATCAAAGGTGCTTCCGTCAGAACATTCCCGTTCCAGTCGACAGTATTACGAATGGGCTTTGATCAAAAAGGGCCTGGATCACATGAAACGAAGTGACTATTCAGAAGCTGTTGTTGTGCTGACTGAGAGCAAAGAATGGCCTGAGAATCTTGGAGTAGGTAGGCCTTATGATCCCGATGAGCGTCTTCAGGAGTATTTACTTGGCGTCTGTTATGAGCGTTTGGGGAAGAAGGGTGATTCTTCAGCGTCGTACCGGGTAGTTGTAGATTATACCAGAGAGCATCCAGATTCGAACATTCTCAGATCCTATCTGGGGTATGATGTAGCAAAAAAGAAAGGAGAAAGTGCTGCAGCAATAAGCATTATAAAAAAATTCGATTCACAAGAATCTGTTGAATCACAATGGATCAGAGCCAAAATTATTTCAGATTCAAATAAGATGAAAGATCTTGAACGGTTACATCCTGAAATTTTCAGGAATTTTGAACTGATATTAGTTAAAGAAGCTGTTGAAGTAAGCGGCTAAAATACTTATATAATACTAAATAGAGATTGACCCATCTCTAAAGTCTGTCTTATTTAGTATAGCATTGATGAGAACAGACTGACCGCCACGGGAAACTTCCAGGCTCTCATTCAATACTTTCTCCAAAAATTTATCCGAGTCGAGAAGTAATCCCTTTCCGCCGTAGCCATCGGCGACGGTGTGGTAATCAGCGTGAGTGAGAGTAGTGCCCACATCATCCTCAAGTATGTTTACTTGGTTCCGGGTGATCTGTGTCCAGCCGGCGTCGTTACCTACCAGTGCAATAACGGGCAGTTTATGTCGGGTGAAAGTGTCAAACTCCGCCAGACTGTATGCAACAGAACCATCTCCATAAATGATCCAGACGTCAGAATCGGGACGGCATACTTTCGCCCCCAGCGCAAATCCAGCACCAACGCCAAGTGTTCCAAAGGGTCCCGGATCGAGCCATGCCAGCGGTCCCCGAGGTGAGATTATGTATGAAGCGGTAGCGACAAAATCACCACCATCTGCCACCAATACTGTATTGTCCGAAAGATGACTATCCAACTTTTTCAGGAGAGCTACAGGATTCAGATTGCCTGTAGAGTCACCAGCTTGCCGTTCAATTTCTTTTTCCCGCTCCTGTTCCGCTTCTTTTAGAGACGTTAACCAATGTTCCCAGCCACTGCTTATTTTGTTACAGATATCAGCGATGGATTGGATAGTCACGGCCGGGTCGGCCAAAATGCCCAGTGCCGGTTTCCTGTTCAGATTGAGATGGTGCTTACTTCTGTTTATTGAGATAACAGTAGTAGTACAGGGAATCTTTCGCCCGTAGCTGAGTCTGAAATCGAAAGGGGCACCGGCCAGCACTACAAGATCGGCCTGTTTCAGGGCGTCAGAGCGTCGCTGTCTAAAAAAGATGCTGTCATGGGTGTTCAACAGTCCACGGGCGGCGCCGGAAAGATAGGTGGGAATAGCCAGTTTCAAAACAGCCTCTCGGAGAGAAGGCACAGCTTCCGACGATAACATAGCCTGGCTACTCACTAGAAGGACAGGTCTTTTAGCAGATTCAATCATCCTGGCTGCATTCTGAATATGATCCTGCCTTGGATGAGGATAAGGTAATTTATGAGCTATTGGATCTGATGGAATGCCGTCGCCAAAAAGTCTGTTCAGATGCCAGTTCATATACATTTTTTCTATCGAATTCCCCTCACTATCTGAGGTAAGTCCATACCAGCTACGAACAAATGATTCCGGATAGAGTAGATCGACTGGAAACTCGATAAAAACAGGTCCCGGAATACCGGCATAAGCTATGGCAAATGCTTTCTCCAGAATGGTTTCAATATCCCTATAACGTTTAACAGTTGCGGTCCATTTTACATGTGGTTTTATGAGAGCCATTTGATCGATATCCTGGAGTGCTCCTTTTCCTTTCAATGCTGTAGCTGTGGCACCTCCTAGTAGAATGACAGGTGATTGAGCCATTTGGGCATTTTTCACAGCTGTGATGGCATTTGTTAGGCCTGGTCCAGCTGTGATCGCAGCAATTCCTGGTTTATCTGACAATCGGGTTACAGCATCCGCGGCGAATACCGCCGTCACTTCATGGCGTACATCTATAACTCGGATATTTTTTTCTTTAGCAGCTACCAGAATAGGAGAGATGTGGCTTCCACATAGTGTAAAAAGATGATCAGCGCCGTGGCGAAGAAGGACGTCTGCGACCTTATGACCGCCGTGATAACTTGATTCGGTCATGACGCTGTTTTTTGGTATAAAAAAAGTCGATATGATTTGTGTCTAATAAATGATTCTGCTGTGATCTGACCAGACATATAAACACGATTGATTTTTGCGACCCTTCTCCTAAGTTTCCATCTCAGAAGTTTCGTCACAGTGGGAAAATTGGAAAGAAGATATTTTACTGACAGATCTTTACTTGGGATCAGAAAATCACTGAGAAATTTTTCCAGTATTCCGATGGTAGGCGCTGTTTCCATTGTGATGTCAATATCAGTGATAATATCAAAAGGGAAATCATCCATAGCATCAAGCAAACGTGACAGTTTGTGCCCACCCCTGAGGGGACTTTTGGAGTCTGTTTTAAGAGAAAAAAAATCACATATGAGGAAGTGGCCATTGCGATTAAGCAAATTTTCACACTGAGACAGTCCTGGTCGAATCTTGACATACTGAAAACTTTCGCTGAAAATAATCAGGTCATACCGTCGGTCTGTTTCAAGAGCCTCAAATGTCGTCCGGTACAGAGTAGACTCAGGAGGAAGTTTTGACTGAATCTTGTCTGATAGGAATGAACTGGGCGAGACACAGTCTACGCTGTATCCTTTATGGATGAGTTTTTTAGCCAGTTCCCCAGAGCCGGCACCTACATCGAGGATATTCTTAACACTTTCAGGTATGTGGGAAAAAATTAGATCTGTGTGTCTTTTCTGGGCCTCAGGAATGTTGGATATATCCGCGGATGTTCCATCGGGCCAGTAGCCGAAATGGAGATCTTCAGAATTGAAGAAAAATCGAGCCAATAGTAGACCGATTTCAAGACCGACCTCTTTTGAGTCAACTTTTTCCAGTTTCATCACTATCCAGCCGCCTTTATCGCTTCCCGCTGTGCTTTGAGCTTTTTGTTGATCTCTACAATTTTTTCATTTCCCTCACACCAGGGCGGGAGATTTTCCCAGTCTGGGATGCCGTCATCAATCAGTGAACTAGAACCTTGGTAGCGGGAATAGCCTACTTTAGAAACGCCTCCCACAATAATGCCTGCCATGGATGTTTCATTATCAGCTTTAATGGCTCTTCGTACCGGCGGTGAAACGCGGACAAAATCTCCGGCGACCAGGTCCACTGCTTCGTCTTCCAGCTGGATGATCCCTTTTCCTGAAAGAATGATGTAAATCTCTTCCTGCTCCTCATGGCTGTGCATGAAAGTGTATCCTTTTCCGGAGGGAAGATTGAAAGTTGCAACACCAACACCGTTCAATTCCAAGGGCTCTTTGAGCCAAGTGAGCCATTCCGGTAAAGCATTTATAGATAAGTTACACTTATTAAAGTCTGTCATGATTTCTCCCTTTAATAAAGACTGGCGAATTTAATGAGTTTGATATTAAACGGTTGCGTTACGTTTAATAAAGAAAAAGTGAATCTTGATCATTAACTTTTGAATAATTGGAGTGAGCCAGATGAAACTGAATTTCAAGCAAATTTTTTATGTGGTGTTTTTAACAGTCACAATTCTTTCTGCTAAAGAGTTTGATCTTTTTATTAAGAATGGTCGTGTTATGGACGGGACCGGGAATCCGTGGTTTTATGCTGATGTAGGAATCAACGGTAGCAAAATAGTTTATGTCGGTCGCAAGGCAATAAATGTGAAAGCCAAGAGAATTATAGATGCAGCGGGACTCACCGTTGCACCGGGATTTATCGATATTCACTCCCACGCATACGATAGTTTCAGATCATTCCCCGATGAAAAAATTAGCGGCGGGGATTTTGATGCGATGCGGGAGAAAAAACTTCGCCCGGCAAAGAATATGGTTGCTCAGGGAGTGACAACTCTGGTTACCAATCAGGATGGCCGGAGCGGTTGGCCTATTTCTGATCAAATTGACAAACTGAATCAGGGAGGTTTTGGTCCTAATATCATTCTTATGGTTGGCCATGGTGCCATCCGCTTTCTTGTCATGGGTGATGACTATAAACGGGAAACCACACCACAAGAAATCAAACAGATGAAGAATCTCCTTAAACTGGGAATGGAACAAGGAGCATCGGGGATGTCAGCGGGACTGGAATACGTTCCTGGGAGGTGGAGCAATACGGATGAAATGATCGAAGTTGTGGGTGTATTAAAAGAATACGATGGCATTTTTGTGGAACATGAACGTGGATCCGGTGAAGGACCCATGTGGTGGTATCCAAGTTCACCTGAGCCTAAAGGACAGGCTGGTATTTTGGAATCAGTTAATGAAACCATCAAGATTGCTGAAGCCACTGGCGTCAACTGTGTCTGCACGCATATCAAAGCAAGAGGAGCTGATTTTTGGGGAGCTTCAGCTGGTGCAGTCAATCTTATTGAACGTGCGCGCAACCGAGGAGTAAACATTTGGGCAGATCAGTATCCCTATAACACATCCGGTAGTGATGGAAATACTAGGCTTATACCAGGCTGGGTTCGCGGCAAAGATGCAAAAAAGGGGCTCAAAAGGGTTATGACAAATAGGGATAGTCTGGAAATATTAATGGCGGACATCACTTTTGAGATCACTCGTAGAGGGGGACCTGAAAATATTATTGTGATGGATCATCCGAAAAAGAAATATGTTGGCAAGACATTCGAAGAATTGGCTGAAGAAATGAAAAAGGATCCAGTTGAAGTGGCCGTTCAACTGGCTTTGGAAGGGGACAAGGATATACGAGGAGGAGGTAGACTCCGTGGGTTTTCCATGTCTGAAATAGATGTTGAAACTTATGCTGCTCAACCATGGGTCATGACTGCATCCGACGGAGGATTGGCCTTAACGGAAGATGGGTTTGTTCATGCTCGCTTTTACGGAACATTTCCGAGGAAAATCAAAAAATATGCCATAGAGAAAGGTATTCTTTCCGTTGAGGATGCGATTCGGTCTATGACGTCGCTTCCGGCACTGGTTTTTGGGTTGAAGGATCGTGGTGTGGTACGTGAAGGGAATATGGCTGATCTTGTGATCATGGATCTGGAACGAATCCGAGACGCTGCCACGTTTTTCGAACCTCATCAATATCCTGAAGGTATAGAAAATGTTTTGGTATCAGGTAAGTTTGTGGTTGATGGCGGGGAACCTACTGGTTCTCTTCCAGGAAAAATTATTACCACATGGCGAGAGTGATAAAAACAATTAAAAAATGAAGTATAAAACGATTTTCCTAACTATTGCCTTAACATCGGGTTTGAATGCTGGTGTTGATGGTGGAACTAGTCAAGCCGGGCGTACCATACGAAAATTTATGCGAAAACATTTTATTCCTGGACTGTCAGTTACTGTCGCCAACGGTGGAAGAATTGTTTGGTCTGAAGGTTTTGGCTATGCTGACAAAGGGAAAAATGAACCGGTTAATACTGAAACACGTATGAGGATTGGCAGTGTTTCCAAAACAGTAACGGCTGCAGGAGCGGCTATCCTGTATGAGAAGGGGCTGTTGGATCTTGATGCTTCCGTACAGAAGTATATTCCCAACTTTCCTGAAAAAAGATGGCCCATTACAACACGGCAATTAATGGGTCATATCTCGGGCATTCGACATTACAGAGAAAATGAAATGCTCGGTGATCAATTCTATCCTTCAGTTACGGCCGGATTGGAGATATTTGCTGCTGATACACTCTTGTTCGAGCCTCAAACTAAGTATAGTTACAGCAGTTATGCGTGGAATCTGGTAAGTGCAATCATGGAAAATGTCGCAAAACAGGACTTTTTAACTTTTATGGAGCGCAATGTATTTAATCCCCTGGAAATGCACAGTATATCTCCAGAACACCGCGATTCATTATTGACGAACTTGGCAACCTTTTATGAAATCAACTATTTAATCGATTTTTCAGATTTCCATTTTTTTAATTTAAGAAGAAAAGCCCCACATGTTGATAACAGCTATAAATGGGCTGGAGGAGGATTAATCTCAAACAGTCGGGATCTGGTGATTTTTGGTCTTGCCCATTTAGATGAGGCAATCCTTAAAAAAGAGACCATTGATTACTGGCAAACATCCTTGGTTACTTCTGATGGTGAAAGGACTAATTATGCTCTTGGATGGCGCATGGGTACTACAGACAGTGGGCAAAGATGGGTTGGTCATTCTGGAGGTTCAACGGGAGGCAGGGCAATGTTCATTATTATTCCAGAAAAAGAGTTTGTTATTGCTATCTTGGTGAACTCAGCGTCGGGTGGTTCTCTAAGTCAACTGGCATTGGATGTTTCAAAAATCTTTTTTCAATAGGAGGTAAAGATGATTTCAAGAAGAGATTTTCTTATAAGTGGCGGGTCAGCAGCTATTGGAGTGGCAGCAGGTGCCCTCTATTTTGGTAAAGGCAGCGGTGGGGTACCAGATTTGATCGTTCATAATGGCCTTATTTATACATCCGATCGGACAATGCCTAAAGCTGAAGCCATTGCGGTAAAAGGAGACCGTTTTCTTGCTGTAGGCTCTAATGATGATATTCTTCACCTTGCCTCGGCAAACACAGTCAGAATTGATGCTGGGGGAATGACCATTGTTCCCGGTTTTATCGATGCCCATTCACATCCGGCCGGAGGTGGAGTTTCTGAACTTGTTTCAGTCAATTGTGATTTACGTTCTATAGATGCCATTAAGAAGGCTATTAATGAGCGCGCCCAAAACACGCCTGACGGAGAATGGATTACGGGTTTCAAGTACGATGATACTAAAGTAAAGGACGGAAGAAAACTGAGAAGGGAAGATCTGGATGATGCGGCTCCACGTAATCCTGTTCATATACGTCACCGGGGCGGACATACTGCTTGGTATAACACCGAAGCGTTTGCACTGGCAGGTATTACAGCTGAAACACCCGATCCGCAACACGGCAAGTTTTACAGGAGGGACGGAAAACTTGACGGTCGGGTTGCTGAAAGGGCCAATTATATGATTACCAAATTGATCCCGTCTGAAATCACAAGGGAGCAGAGACAGGCCGGGGTAAAACTGATCTCAGAACTGATGACTTCCTCGGGCCTCACAACCGTTCATGACGCTGGATCTGGCAGAAACAACATGATAGCCTATAGAGATGCCAATGATGCTGGTGAGATGCGGTTCAGAGTCTATATGATGATCCGTGGAGAAGAATTGTATAATGATCTTAAAGAGTCTGCTCTTTATACCGGCTTTGGTGATGTAAAACTCAAAATCGGTGGTGTTAAATATGGTGCGGATGGCTCAGCGTCTGAACGAACCATGCGAATGAGCACCCCATACCAGGGCAGGCCCAATGATTACGGGATTCTTACCATGACGCAGGAGGAAATCCATGAAGCGGTTGAAGACGCTCACCGAAACGGTTTCCAGGTTGGTATTCATGCTAATGGAGATGTTACTATAGACATGGTTCTGAACGCTTATGAGCGGGTAATTAAGAAGTGGCCACGACCGGATGTAAGGCACAGGCTTGAACATTGCTCCCTTATTAATCCACAATTATTACAAAGGATAAAAGAGACGAGATCGATTCCTACACCGTTTTACACCTATGTACACTACCATGGAAACAAATGGGTGGAGTATGGTGAAGAGAAGATGAAGTCCATGTTTGCCCACCGTTCATTCCTTGATTATGATATACCGGTTGCTGGCGCATCCGATTATACGCCTGGTCCTTACGAGCCTCTAATGGCCATTCAAAGTATGGTTACCCGAAAAGATTTTGAAGGTCGTCTCTGGGGTCCAAACCAGCGTATCTCTGTTGCCGAAGCACTGAAAATATGTACTATCAACGGTGCCTACGCTTCCTATGAAGAAAATCTGAAAGGGTCAATTACCCAGGGTAAGTTGGCTGATTATGTTATGCTTGATGAAGATCCCCATGATACCGAACCGGATAGTATCAAAAAGATTGGAATTGCACAAACCGTAGTGGGAGGAAAGACTGTTTACGAAGCCTGAACAGAAAATCTATATACCAAAAAGCCTAGTCAATTTCAAGGCAATATAGCCAGTATTACTATTGGTTTTATCTACGTCTCGAATATCTGAATAAACCAGAAATAGGTCACTTAAGGGTGCATGGATAATGTTGATTCGTACGTTGCTTATTAATTTTCTTTCGGCCTCATTATACTGTAGATAAAGTGAATTCAACAGGTTGATTGAATGATTATATTTGATTTTAAGGGAGTAGGTATTTACTGAAAAATCTGAATCACTCAAGCTGATTTCATTTCTCTGACCTCCCATTTCTATGGAGAACCGGTAACCTATCCTGAATAGGGACTTAAGGGTGATGGATCTACGTTTCCCATTGTAAAAGCCACCACCAGTTAACCCCACAGTTGCGGAAATAGGCCGACTTTTATTGGACATAAAATAAGTAGTATAGTTGTTGAAGTAGTAATCTCCAGTATCAATTTGAGATCCGTATAGAGGAAACGAATAATAAACGCCCTCCCTATTTTTCGTAAACTTATTCATCATACGGGCGCCATCAGCAAAAATAAGATCAAGTCCGGCACTGATTGTTTGGGTTTCAATTTCTGAGGTAGGTTTTTCTATTTGGTTTACTTCTACATACGGATTGATCTCGTACATGAATTGATTACTCAATTCTTTATGCACTCCAAAGGTTCCGTAAAGTTCATTTATTCCTGTTCGTCGAATAAATCCCAATTCTGGATTAAACGACTCACCAACCCTTTTATAATATATGGATGTATTAAAAAATTGGTCTCTCCATGCTACAGCGATTCTTGAAGCACTGTTATCAGTATTATTGGACGGTCCTTCTGTTTTAGCATGATATCCGTATAAAATAAGATATCTGAAAAACTGGAGATTAGCATCAACTCCATAGCTTTGATTGAACGAATAGCCTGGTGATGATTTGTTAGTCATAATCATACCAATATTTGATCGTTCAAGAATTTTTTTGCGTAGACGGAACAAACCGAAATTTGTAGGATCAGATATTTCAGTTCCATTAGTTTGCATTCCAAGGGTACCAATTTCAAAATCACCTATCATTCCACTAAGTCTTCCCCCTCCAACGATAGGGATAACGTTCCCGTTTTCAAGGCCTATATTGCGAGAATTAAAAAGAAAAAATTCTCTGCTATATCGATTGGGAGCCATTCTATAGTCCAATTTACTGATATCACCAAAGGTGAAAATATTTGCGTTTTCTAGGAAAAAATCCCTTTTTTCTGGGAAAAATATTGGGAATCGTGTCAGGTTAACTTTTTCTTCGTCAGCTTCGACCTGTGAAAAATCCGTATTATATGTTAGGTCCAGAGTCATGCTTGGCGTGACTCCATATTTTACGTCAAGACCGAAATCTCCAGATGTTGAACTGTTTTCCCCTATAGTCTTATTGCTAATTCCAAAAGGTTTTAGTCCAAGATTTCTGGAAGGTTGAATCTCTCTCAAGCCAGTTAGGGTTCCTGATTTGGAGATTTTGAGCAGTCGTTCATGCCTCTGAAGAGGGGACCAATAGACATCCTCGGTTTTCCTGCGAATTCGTCGAAGAAAATTGATTCCCCAATCCTGTGTTTTAAGTTTTATGTCAAATCGAAGAGTTGTAAAGGGAATGGCCATCTCAACTATCCATCCTTTATCAAAGATTCTGGTTTTTCGATGCACAATTCCTTCCCAATTGGCGTTGTATCCAGCGCCATCATTGGTAATGTAGAGATCTTTAATAGCACCGTTAACATTAAAAAGAAATATGAAAGCACTCTCTCGATCATAAAATGTGTCCAGCGATAGGCCAAATAAATCTGTATTTTGTGAATCAAAATCCTGCTCCAGGCTTGTGGTGATAATTTCTTCAGGATTACTGTCATAACATATGGCGGACACATAGAGAAATTTGTTATCATATATTGTTTTTACGGTTGTCTTCTCAGACGCTGGGGTTCCAACATAAGGTTTTGCCTGGTAAAACTGTGTAATTGAATCAGCCAACATCCATGCAGGTTCATTCAGATAACCATCAACATTGATTTCTTCATTGATTCTGTAAGCCCTTATGGATGGACGGGGAAACGAAATAGGATCTATGATGTTGTCTCCAATTCCTGCAATGAGGATGCAAGGAATAATGTTAGCTAGAATGGATATTTTATACATTATAACACAATTTAATATTTATCACAGAATTTCTGTTTTGACAGGCAGTTAATCTAAAATATTCCTATATTCATAGCACGGTTTACAACCCCGGATTCATTTCCGGATAATCGGCTCGAGACTGAAAAAGAAATTCAGATCACTTAAGCTTTGGTTTTAACCAACGTTTGGTGGTGATCACTTTTATGTGGGATACAATTATGAAATGCTTTAAACGTTTTGAATTGTTTGTCTTTTTAATATTATCCTCGTTTCTTTTTGCTAGTGAAGATGAAAATGAAAACACCAGAAGTAACTATTATTTGGATGATATTTCTTTAAATGCATATAAGTTTCGAACAATCGGACCCGCATTAACATCCGGCCGGATTTCCGATTTCGCAGTTAATCCCGATAATTATCATGAATATTATGTGGCAACATCCTCTGGCGGCGTCTGGAAAACAGTTAATAGCGGGGTTACATACAAACCGATCTTTGACGGGCAGGGCTCCTATTCCATAGGATGTGTAACTCTTGACCCTAATAATCCTCATGCAGTTT
>Ga0208896_1000586_pt1 | contig 19462 bp, 13 predicted proteins | sample ETNtaG_27_FD_185778 | JGI IMG/M metagenome (GOLD analysis project Ga0208896, IMG submission 185778) | Marine microbial and viral communities from oxygen minimum zone, Eastern Pacific Ocean - ETNP201406SV63 (SPAdes) (version 2) | ecosystem: Environmental > Aquatic > Marine > Oceanic ... | reverse complement strand
CTCAAGATAGTGAAGTTCATTGAACTTGTCCTGGATGTCCGGGTCCGGCTCTGAATCCATTCCGGCTTCACGCATCATCAACACTCCCTTTGCCCGCATGGAAAGTTCCAGGTGTATCCTTAAAAGGCAGATCATGTCAAAGACAACTTCCCCTGGAAACCGACCTTTTACAGACTCAAGATACTGTCCAACGTTGGTATCGCTCACATGACCCTTGTTTACCATATCCAGCAAATCCTGATCAGTATCAAAACCAACTCCCAGCCAGTTTTGCAGGAATGCTTCACTACGTTTAAAAATGACCATAAGCACCAAAGGCAAGGTCACCATGGTAATCACTGTAAGCAAAATGGGGTTAAAAAAGAAATGGTTGTAAAAAGAGTGAAAAACAGATGCAGTCAGAAATCCCGGAATGAAACCACCCCACTCACCCCAAATTTTCCTGTCTAGCATTGTTTTTGAAATAATACCGAAAAGTGTGGTAGTACCTCCATGCATAATAGCTGTACCAAAACCACGGATAACAAAAATCCCCAGATTAGTATCCTGGTCCAAAACTGTCACATAATAAAGGTTCTCCACAATTGCGAAGCCAGCACCCAAGGCAAAGCCATAAATGGCCGCATCAACGTTAAATCCGATCTTGCTGGTCCGGATAAAATAAACGAGGATAGCTCCCTTAAAAAATTCTTCAACCAGGGGCGCGCCATACCGGGAATATGTTGTCCAGTCTAAACCACTGTTCTCAACAATGGGTGTATTGACGAAATAGGAAACAATAGCTGAAAGTGCCCCGATTACAATAGCAATTACAACCGCCTTAATTCCCAGAAGTTTATAGCTGTCCATGAGAATAAATACCAATAGAAGTGCCATCGAAGGCAATAGAGAGACAGCAATCTCTATGAACAGATTCAAAAGAATTAATCCAGTATCTGCAGAGAAATCATCAGTTCATCAAATGTTCTTCCAGTTAACTTGTCTTTTGCTTTCGCAAATCCAATAGAAAAAGTTGATTTAAGGTGCGAGAAAAGGACCATCCGAATATCAAATTGAACCCCAAGATTTGAAAAGCTCTGTTTGTAATCTTCACTGTCAAAATTCGTGACAATCCCTGATGTGAAAACCGAAGTCCTGGCCCAGTTAAAAAAGAACATGGGTGAACCCAGTCGACGAAACCTTAACGGGGGGAGGATCCATTCTCCCATGACCCGTGCAAAGTTGGTACCCCCAATATGGTTTAGATCTACACCGGGAAAACTGTAGTAATCTCTAAAACGCTGAACACCACGAAAATCAAACCAGTTGTTTCCAAAACCACCAAAATAGAAATTAGCAAAATTTGCCTGGGGATCATCCCGGTCAGCAAAAGAATTACCAATTGAGGTTCTCAGCCAAAAAGGGGCGTGTTTAATAAACATAATCCCAGTATGAAGATTGGCATGTGCCCTGGGAAAGAGCTGTCCATTTACAAGGTTAGCATTGACCCCGGCATCCCAGCGATATCCCTGCTCTTCGTCCACAGCACCTAGTGATTTTCTTGTTTTACTGTCCGACAGGCTGATACTTCCATTATAAAACCTGTCAAATGTGGCATCTATATTTTGGTAATTGGGTAATCTCTCTAAGCCCCAGTATCCGCTAAGACTCAGATCCAGACTAATCGGCTTTTCGCGGCTGATCTGTTTGCCAAAAGATAGTTTCAGTGAATTACCTTTCCTGCTCCGTTTTGTTGGCCCAAAAAGATCATAGAAGTCTGAGGAATTCATCCCGGCACTCAACTTCCATTCAAAATATCGGAAATTAAAGTTGAGATGGTACCTCTCATCAGATGGTACTGAATTGTCCGGAGTTACAGTAGCCGTTAGATCTGCTCCCGCCAATCCCAGCTTCGAAAGAAAGTTAACTCGTATGCCCGGAGTGGCTTGATCTTTATATGCTTGCACAACAGGATAAAATGAGGATATGCCCAAATTTCCTAAAGGACTATATGTACCATCATAAGAAACAAGGCCCTCTTCACTTCGATCAGGAGCGCTGGTTTCCCACTCCAGAAGCTCCGGATATTTCTCAGCAATCTCATAACCGAGGTAGTTCACAGCACTCACATCATTGATAGTGGAATCAGCAATAAGCACCGGTTGAAAACCGTCCCCGGTATACATCATAACTGCGACAGAATCCTCCGAAACTGAAACAGGCCTAAAGAAACCCGTTTCACTGTTACTTATCACCTCCATTGTGTCAAGTTCAGTATCATAGCGAAAAATGTTTGACACACCCGTATAGAAGGTGGAACCGTAGAGATAACGACCATCCGGTGAAAAAACAAAATTAGCCGGAGACGAGATATCACTTGACCAAAGAGTATCCGGCTGAACCTGACCTGCCATTAAGGAGTCAATTTCATATCGTATTAGATACTGTTGTCCCCAAGCATCTACATAAGCGCCTGACAAATAACTACCATCAGGTGAAATATCCAGGTCATACAGATCATGTCCAAAATCAAAAACATGCACTGACTTGTAATCTTCGTAAGGTGGTTCTAAACGGATAAGAGAAGAATAACCATCTGAGTGGCGCATACCCCATACGGATTCGTCTTCAGAATTAAATGCTAAATCACCTGCCCGAATATCATCTATCAATCGCCTGGAAAGACCACTGTTCAGATCTAGAACATTCAAATCACGCCAATGGTTATTGTCACTGGTATAATAAAGTTTGCGGGAATCCTTGTCGTAAGCGGAATGAAAAACAGTGAACAACGTGGGTCCTTCTATATCATGGATCTCACTGATAGATCCATCCGATAAGTTTATGGATGCTATATGGGCCACTTTTCCGGGATATCTAACACCGGCAATGAGTTGGTTTGTCTGGGTATCATGATGAACACGCGAGATAGAACCAAGAGCAATTTTAGATATAGGACGATGTGGTGTTAAAGGATATTGACGCAGCAGTTCCAAATTTTTCTTTTGAAACTCTCGTTCTGATTCAATCCAGCGTGACCATTCGTCATCGATATTTTCATCATAGACTAACTTGAACTGTGAAATAAAATTGGGTTCACTACCGGGTTTACGTGTTACCCACTCCATAAGTTTTTCCGGTCCGTGACTGTTGGCCATATAACTCATGAACCGCGTACCATAAAGATAAGAATTCACTCCCACCTGAAAATCGATGGCTTTCCCTTCGGATTCAAGGCCTACCATATCATAAATATGGGAACCGTCGCGAACCTTGGTTCTGAAAACCATCTCATCGTAGCCCCCCATCACCCGACCATAGCCTCCGGACATCCAGGTTTCCACAAACACAGCCATCCCTTCATGATACCACCTTGGCGAATAGCGTCGTGGTGTTGTTAGATACCCATAAAAAATTGAAAGAGGATTATCAATGGATGGACTAACCTTGCCTCCAAACAGTCTCCTGAAAGTCCTGTCTCGGCCCGTCGACATATCGGTTGTGACAATATGAACCAGTTCATGATGCATTAGCCAGTTAAAACGGTCATAAGCGGGCATTGTCTCATACGCGTAACTGAATGGGCCAATACCGAGGCTCACATTGTTTGTAGGCAACGCATCAGCACCACCATGGCCATAGTCGCCAAAATCCTGAAGAAGAATCACAACATCCTCAAAAGATTCATAACCAAATCTCTCCTTGTGCATGGAAAAGGAATTCATAAAACAATTAGCCAAGTGAGGTATAGCGTATTCATGAAGAGGATGATAATAGATTACCTTTAGACCTGGAGCGTGAGCATGCTTCAGTGGTGGCGGTTTAAAGAGAGAACTTCCCGACCCTAATACTGGTATAAATAAAATGAAAATAAATGAAAGCTTTCGAATGAGTTGTCTTAAGACCATAAGGTTATCCCCTTAGCAAGGTAAGAAAATAAAAAAAGGAGGAGACGACAACAAGTCATCTCCTCCATATACAATTAACTGGTTTCGAGCTTACTTAAACCTGTTTTCGAACTCTTGGCTGGCAAGCATGTTGGCAAATTCAGCATTCATTAACATACTAGCAAATTCGCGGTTCATAAGCATGTTTGCAAACTCCCTACTGGCAAGCATACTGGCAAAATCACGATTGGCTAACATACTGGCAAACTCACGATTGGCGAACATACTGGCAAATTCTGCACTGGCAAGTGCATTAGCGAACTCTCTGTTAGCAAGCATATTGGCAAACTCTCGGTTAGCAAGCATATTGGCAAACTCTTGATTAGCCAACATATTGGCAAACTCGCGGTTCATCAGCATATTTGCGAACTCGCGATTGGCAAGCATACTTGCAAATTCTGTACTGGCTAACGCATTAGCAAACTCTCGGTTGGCCATCATATTCGCGAATTCACGACTAGCAAGCATATTGGCAAAAGCTTTATTCTCAAACATATTCCTGAATTCCGCATTTGCAAGCATGTTTGCAAATGCTCTATTCTCAAGCATGTTCTCGAATTCCTGGCTCTCAAGCATGTTCTCGAACTCCTGGCTTTCAAGCATGTTCTCGAACTCCTGGCTTTCAAGCATGTTCTCGAATTCCTGGCTTTCAAGCATATTCTCGAATTCCTGACTCTCAAGCATATTCTCGAATTCCTGACTCTCAAGCATGTTCTCGAATTCCTGACTCTCAAGCATGTTCTCGAATTCCTGACTCTCAAGTATGTTTTCGAATTCCTGGTTTTCGAGCATATTCTCAAATTCACTACTGGCTAACATATTAGCAAATTCGCGATTAGCCATCATATTGGCGAATCCTCGATTAGCGAACATATTCGCAAATTCACGATTGGCCATCATATTGGCGAATTCTCTACTGGCGAACATATTGGCAAATTCACGATTTGCCATCATATTCGCAAATTCACGATTTGCCATCATATTCGCAAACTCTCTGTTGGCAAGCATATTGGCAAATTCACGATTTGCCATCATATTCGCAAACTCTCTGTTGGCAAGCATATTGGCAAATGCGCGATTCGCTAACATACTCTGAAACTCCGCACTGGCCAGGAGGTTCATGAATTCCTTATTTGCCATCATGTTCTGGAATGTTTCACTCTTAACCATATTGACAAAACCGGTATTTTGCATCATCTTGCTGAATCGAGCTTGCTGATCTTTCAAGACTACATCCCCACGAGAACTGGAACGGATGACTTTCCGTTTCCCGATGGTACCCGAAAGTTCGTCACTGCTATATTGAGTGTTGTAAAAAACAACTCCGAGGACAACAGCCACAGCAATAACAAAACCGACTGCACTTTTTTGCTTTCCATTATTGTCAGAAAGTGAATTTGACATAATTTTTTTGCTCCCTAATTAGTAATATTTTCACTTAATTCAATAAAACTTATGATTGAAACTCTATTTAGGCAAGGTTTTGACCGCTTGAAAAAAGAGTGTGTGATACAAATCACATCTTCAATAAATAAGAACTTTACTCACTTCATTTCCTTTTCACTTAACATTGTCTAAATTGCCCTCTATGGCTATTGAACTCTTACTCCAATTATCAAACAATCGACCTGACATCCGAAATCTTAGGAATCGTTTTGATATTTTTGCTAAAGACAACAAAATCCCCACAAAAGCAATCCATGATGTTCAATTAGCGTTGGATGAAATTGTCACAAACATTGTTGAATATGGTTATGATGATGATGGTAAACACCTCATAGACATAAAATTCATACTTAATGAGCAATCACTGGAAATAATTATTATAGATGATGCCAACCCTTACAATATCTTTGATAAGGAAAACCCTGACACTTCTCTCTCTTTGGAGGATAAACCCATTGGCGGACTTGGCATTTACCTGGTAAAACACCTAATGACCAATATTGATTATGATTATAGAGATGGTAAAAATCATCTTTTGTTGACCAAATCATTGACTGAAGGAGATATAAACTGATGGATATCAATGAATCTAATAGTGGCAATGCAGTAATTATCCAACCTGTGGGCAGGATTGATACTAACACCTCAACTGAATTCGAAGAAAAACTGGTGGAAATATTGGATCGCTCTGAAACCAACATTGTGGTTGATCTCAGTGAGATCGATTATGTAAGCAGTGCCGGACTCCGTGTTTTCCTAATGGCGGCCAAAAAATTAAAGAGCTTAAGTGGCAATTTCATCCTTGCTTCCATGAATGATCACATCAAGGAGGTATTTGACATTTCCGGCTTTACACCCATCTTTACAATAACCCCAGATACAGCATCCGCTGTTGATGCAATAAACTGATATGCCTGAAACCTCCCACCGGGAAGTACGCAATCTTAATGCCCTGCTTGAGGTGTCACGTGCCTTGGGCGCTGAGATGCATCTTGACAGTCTCTTACCGGTCATTATCCACAAAACAACTGAAGTGATGGATGCTGAAAGGAGTTCACTTTTCATCTATGATCCTGAAAGTGATGAACTCTGGAGCAAAGTTGCTGAAGGAATGGATGAAAAAACTATTCGTTTCCCTGCTGGGGTAGGAATTGCCGGCGATGTGGCCAAAACACTTAAGACAGCAAACATCCCTGATGCCTACGACGACCCCCGTTTTAATCCTGAATTCGATAAACAGAGCAATTTTAAAACAAAGTCTATGCTTTGCATGCCCATGACCACCAGAAAAGGCGAACTGATCGGTGTTATTCAGGTGCTGAATAAAACAGATGGGGACACCTTTCAGGAAAGTGATGAAAAATTGCTGGAAGCCCTCTGTATCCAGGCTGGGGTTGCCATTGTCAGAGCACGTCTTACGGAAGCATTCCTTGAAAAACAGCGCATTGAAGAGTCATTGAAACTTGCAGCCGATATACAAATGGGGATGCTACCCAGTACATTCCCTGCCTACCCAGAAAGAAATGATTTTGATCTATTTGCAGGTATTATTCCAGCCAAAGAAGTTGGTGGAGATTTCTACGATTTTTTTCTGATTGATAAAAAACATCTCTGTTTCGTCATTGGTGATGTTTCAGGAAAAGGAATTCCTGCAGCATTGTTTATGGCTTTAACCAAAACGCAAATCAAAGCTAGCTCATCCCGGAGGAGAACCCCAGGAGATGTTCTTTTTAGAGCAAACAATGATCTTTGTCACGAAAACGAATCAGGCATGTTCTGTACACTGTTTTATGGTATCATGAATACTGAAACAGGAGAAGTTACTTACGCCAATGCAGGGCACAACCCCCCCTACCTAATTACTAACAGTGGTGAACCAGTGCAGATCGAGAGCACAGGTGGGATCGCGCTTGGAGTTATGGAAGAAATGGAATTTGAGTCAGCCACCTTTACCATCTCAAAAGGTGACTCAATTTTTCTTTACACAGATGGTGTCAATGAAGCTATGAATGAAGCGGATGAAGAATACTCCTATGAACGGCTAGAGGATTATCTCAAAGAAAACTCAACCGGATCAATAACTGATATGGTTGACAGAAATTTGGAAAGTGTTAAAGAGTTTGCCGGTACAGCACCCCAATCCGATGACATTACAGTGCTTGCTTTACGATATTTAGGTGAATAACGAAACTATAACGCTCAAAATTAGAGGCGACGATCGGATTCGAACCGATGAATCGCGGTTTTGCAGACCGCTCCCTTAGACCGCTTGGGTACGTCGCCAAGGGGACAAATTTACAGGGAAACTAACACCTATTCAATGCAATGCACGGGTTGACACTATTAACTAATAATGCGTAATCTTCCGACATATCAAAGGAGTAGAAATGGCCATAATTTATCTGAAAATTGTAGATATTGATCAATTCCAGGACGCGCAGGTGACCGATGACAGCACGGGGACGCACTCAGTAGAAGTGGATGAAGAAGATTTTACAGATGTCCTGGACATATTCACCAGATACCTCCCTAAAATTCAGCTCCACCTTCCAGGCCTCACTGAAGGTCTTGGAGATTAGATTAACGCTATTATGTTGGAAAAAGCCCCGCAAAAAACCGGGGCTCATGAGCGAGAGACGGGATTCGAACCCGCGACAGCCACGTTGGCAACGTGGGGCTCTACCAGCTGAGCTACTCTCGCAATATATTAATCTGAAAATATGTCGGCAAATTTAGTTCCCTCCTGAAGCCGGGTCAACCCGATTTCGGAAACATTTCAAACATCTTCTCTTCCCGGCGCACAATGAGGACGGACATGGCGAGCCAGACGATATCCCTCACCAAGATGTCTAGACCAACCAATGATCCTTCCTGGCTGAAACAGCCGCACTCTATATCCAAGCCCCGAGCCATTGCCTGCCCCAGCGCAATGATGAACATAACAAGCATCCCTGCTGAAAGAAAAGCTGCACCATCCACAAAAACGCCGAGAATTAAGCAGGCACCCACATAGAGCTCCACCCATGGTAAAAAGATGGAAAAGAGGTTTGTAATACCGTACGGCAGCATCTGGTAGTTCTGGATATTTCCTGAAAAACTCCCCGGATCACGAATTTTCTCAAAACTGGCGTAGAGGAAAACAATACCGAGAAAAATTCTTAAACCGAGAATGACCCACCTGTTTTTCAGCAGTGACACCGCCTATTCCACTGGGTAACCCGCTTCAATCCACTGGGGAAGTCCACCGTCAAACACGAACACACGGGCAAATCCCCAATCCTCTCCCATAAGTTCATTGGCAAGATTCATACTGAGATCGCACTCCCCTCCGCTACAGTAAGTCACAACAGGATCATCTTCCGTAGCCCACCGCAGGATCTCACCCGGATTGGCCGGTGCAAGTTTTGATCCGGCAATGTGTCCTTCTCTGAACTCCTTATCGTCTCGCGCATCAATAAATAGCACTCCTCGATCATAAAACGTTTTAGCGATTGCGAGATCGATCATGACAGGTTGAAAAAGAAGTGTTGTCTCAGCCAGAAGTGAATCTGCTGTCGACTGTCCTCCTTCTATAATCTGCTTTGTAGCAATGAGAGGTAGTCCGTCATCACGGACCATGTTGAACCCAAAAGAAAATACAAATGAAACAGCCAATATTATGGCTGATTGGCCCATTGCTGTATTGGTATTCACGAACCGGTGGATTTACCGGACTCTTCAGCCAGCTGGTCACACGCCGTCAGGGTTTTGGTGATCATACCCAGCATCTGAGGCTCATCATCTAGAGTCCTGTCCATGGGAGGAAAATCGAACCGGCTGGAGTTGATCACAGTGGCCAGCTCTTTTTGTGTCTCTTTCAACGCTTCCCTAATTTGAGAGATTCGATCCAGCATTGGAGGCTGATCCGCGTAGATATCTTCCAGAGATTTTGACGGTTCATCCTTGTTCATTCTAACAAGCTGGCGCTGAATGAACTCTTCCTTCAGTTTCAGTTCCGTAATATCCGCCAACGTCAAATCAGGATTTTCAACGGTCAGTGTGATCATTGCCATTGCTTTACCCTGTTTTCCGAGCCGGTACATCCTTGGTCCTACTTCAGGGTTTTTCATCTTGCCGATGGGATTATGCGTATCACCGCTAATGAACATATAGTCAGCGTTGGTAAATTTGGGACGGTAAAACACTGCCTCTTCAAAAGTGCCGTTGAAGAGGACTATTTGGAAATCACTTTTCTCTTCCATCTCGGCCAGAACATTATTGACACTTGTTTCCACATCCGCCAGGCCAACAGTTTTCAGTTCAGCAGGAAGGGACGTTGCAACGCCTGTGACACCATAGCGGAAAGGCAACTTGTCCAAAATCACGTACGGTTCAAAAAGAAGACTCCCTGAATCGTCAGTAATGTTGGATGATATAAACGGGAAGTTGGCCATTTCCTTCATTTGGAGAACAAATTCAAGTCCCGCCGCAAAATCTTTGGAACCCATGTTGAGAGCATCACAGCCGATAATGTTGAATCCCGAAATAACCGTCTCTGAACGCAGTTTGGACTGCTGAACGTTCAGTTCTGTGGGATACTGCTGATCAAAAAAGATATCACCGGCATCAATGATGACCGGATCGGAACCTTGTTCCCTAAGCTTGCTTACAAATGTTGCTTTACGGGGCAGACCGCCCGTGGGATTGCGCTTTCACCCACACGGGTCAAGCTGACTGTGAACGTTCCCAGAAACAATCAGCGTGGCCGTTCCTGTTTTTGCCGAAGATGTGCTACAGGCAAAAGCAATTAGACCTATGGATACAAAAGTCATACATGTTATAATTAGTTTTTTCTTCATGAAGCAAATTTACCCTGCCAATAACGGCATGTCAACACCGTCTGGTTCATAAAGTTTGGCGGAGAATAATGATCGCTTTAAGTTCAATAAGATAATGGGGCCGTAGCTCAGATGGGAGAGCGCTTGAATGGCATTCAAGAGGTCGTCGGTTCGATCCCGATCGGCTCCACTAAATAAAAAAACCTTGAGTTTTGTTAAATATATTCAGTAACATTGGTCGTTATAGTTAAAGTAAATATGAGTTTGTCCGCAATTTCCCGTCAGTAAGTACCCTCTTTCCTTCCCGAACCTAATTTTTCTACTCACAGCACTTTCCCCGACAAAAAAATAGATTTTAGCATTATACATGATTTCACATATCACTAATCAATAGGAGACTAAAATGAACCTGTATGTTGGAAACCTAAGCTATGACATGTCCGAAGAAAATCTCCGGACTGAATTTGCCGAGTATGGTGAGGTACAAAGTGCCAAAATCATAACCGACAAATTTACCGGCCGCTCTCGCGGTTTCGGCTTCGTGGAAATGAATTCCGATGATGAAGGAAAAAAAGCCATGGAAGAGTTGAACGGAAAAGATTGCGAAGGTCGGCAGCTGGTCGTCAATGAAGCACGCCCACGTCGCTAATCTTTAGTTAGACAGCTATAGTTAAAGAAAACCCCGCTTATCAGCGGGGTTTTCTTTTTATTGAGATTTGTGTTCTTTTCAAATTTCATGATATAATTTCGGTCATGGACAGCGGTCGAATACGAATAAAGACCCTCCCATACGCCTGTACTTTTTTTCTCTCAATTCTGGCGGCACAAGATATTACCGTTGAGGGAACAGTAATCGACGATATTTCAGGAGTAGCCGTCAGTGGTGTGAATATATTTTTGGCCGATAGTGATCTTGGCACTGTATCAGACCCAAATGGCAGTTTTACACTAATAATTCCCGATTCTCTCAGCACGAGGGAAGTAGTCTTTTCATATATAGGTTACCGTCAACAGACTATTCCTGTTATGGCGATAAAGAGCAAAGCTGTAATACGACTTGAGCCCACCGTCATACCCATGCAGCAGGTAGGAGTAACGGGAACGGGGAGAAGTTTGGAGATCCAGAAAGACATTCCCCAGCCCATTTCTGTCATTGAATCTAAAACCTTTGAACTTAGAGGTTTTACAGATGCGGGTGACCTTCTCCGGACTGATCATACCGTTCAACTGGATGAGAACATTAGCGGAAAGAAGACAGTCAACATACGTGGTGGCAATGCTGATGAGGTAGCCATTCTCTATAACGGCGTTAGGATGAACAGTGAATTCGATAACATTTTCGATATTGCACTGGTAGACCTTCAAAATGTTGATCACCTGGAAGTGATTCGGGGAAGCAACTCCGTTCTGTATGGTGCCGAGGCATTCTCTGGGATCATTAACATTGTTCCGAAACTGGTTCCGGAAAAGACATTTTCGTTCAGCCAGCACCTCGGTACCTATCAGTCAGGTAGATGGTCTGCCCATCTGGGTAAGAAATTCAACAGATTCAGCTCCGCCTACAGTTTGAACCGCGGTGCTTATTTTCGTCAATTTGAAGGAAGGGGTAATGACGAGTCACTTGAGAACAATTCTGATCAGCACAATCTAACTTTCACATATCTATTGGATGGTAACAATCCCAACGAACCCGGAAATCAGCTATCGTCCACACTTTTACTTTCGCATCGGTTGTATAAAGACCATCGTTTCAACGATAGCGTGGAAAACGAGAACATGGTAACAACCGTGCACTACTCAGGCGCCGTTGGTCCCCTTCCGGCAGTTCTAGCAACAGTAAGTCAGCATCAGATCAGCGAAGACCAGAATCTGGCGGTCAACACCGGAAATCTGGACAGATCCCTGAAGAGTAATGCTAACCGGTTCTCATTCAGGTCTACGAACACACTTAAACCACTTGAGACCACCTCAGTTCTCCAGCTGGAGCAGTCGGACTTGGACTACCGTGATCACCGTTCTTTTTCTCACATCCACCAAGTTGGGTTGGAAAGCGCGCAGTTCTCCCGCACTAAAATAGGAGCAGCCATTGTTGCAAAATTGCTTTCGTCTGATGTGGATGAGGGTACCCGATTTTCCGATGTCAGTGTCAGTGTTCGGCGCGATAAAATTATCGACAGTCAGGAAGAGGCCGTACTGAGGGGAGGAGTCGACAATCCTGAGCTGGCTGACCTGGGACTTTTTGATACAAGGTCATGGGATAACACCATCGTGAAATTTTCTACGTCGTTGACCGGTGGCAGTGAGAAGTTCGCTGTCCGTTCTTACTTCAATTTTGGTACCAGTTACAAATATCCCACCCTGCTTCAGCAGATCAGTGGAACGATGTTAAACGGGAGGCTTTCCGCCTCTTCCGCACTAAATCCCGAGAAGAATCAAAATTTTGAATTGGGCCTTCATTCCTCGAGAGTGATCACCGATTCGGAAACTCTGGATGCCTTCGATATGACGGTAAACCTTTTTCGAAACGATTATGAGAACAAGATGCGTATCAGCTATCCCATCGGCATTCCCGTAGCTTTCTACGACAATGTTGATTTTGCCAAGATCAGCGGTTATGAAATAAAGAGCACCATTCACCTTCTCAACAGATCAACTTCCGCAGATTTGGCTCTGGCCAGTTACAATATCCCGGAAAAGGGTGCCTTCCCGTTTAAATCGGAAGTTAAGGTGACTGCTAATCTGAATATCGACTATAAGGGGTGGTCACTCCAGGTCCACGGTTTTGGTGAAAGTGAACAGATCGGCTGGATGCGGCAAGATCTAGGTCACCTCTTTGAAGTAACACTTCCTTCCCACAAAAATGTGGACATCCATTTGAGCAAGTCAATTAAGCTGAGAAGCCTGGAGGGATTCGCCAATTTCAGCGGGTACAATCTCCGTAATCAAAGTACCGTTTTAGAAGGACTCATCCTTCGCGACAGGCGCATCTATTTCTCATTCGGATTCAAACTGTAATATGAAAATCAATTATACTCTACTTGTGATCACGGTGCTCACTTTATGTACATGCACCAAGAATCCGTTCCATAACAACGGCTCCGTTTCCGATCATTACAGTATCAAAGGGAGTGTAGAACTGGATGACGGTGAAAACCCGGAAAGTCTTTACGTCTGGCTGGAGATAATAAACATCGGCACCTGGACTGACACCACTGGTCAATTCAGCCTCTCCCTCCCCCCTACAGGAAGTTCAGAAGGGGGACAGAACGGTCAGTTCTCCCTTTACGCATACGCGGAGAACTATCAGCACGCAAGTACTATGGTCACGGTCCTGGATGGGCAATTCGTCCCCGGGGAAGACGGACTTGATGATAAGGGTAACCTGAGAACGCCGCTAACCCTGGATAAACGTCTCCAAATCTCCACAGCTGTCAAGCCATCTGTTCTGGAGCTACCTACCAATCAGACGGTTGCGGTTACCGTTACACTGAATCCTTTGGATCAACAGGTGACAGTTCAATCGAGACGCGCTATTGTAAACAGGGCGACGGCCTATACAGGTCTATTAATAGTGAATAAGAACGGGGAAGTGGTGCATAAAGAAGATATCGATTCGGCTCGCATGGCTGAGGAACCGATTGGAATCGATGTTAAGACGTGGGTCATATCCATGGATGCGAGCTCCTCAAATCTGTCTCCCGGCGAATACAATGTAGTTCCTTATCTGCTTGTGAAATCAGATGTTCCGCCTGGTCTGCTGGAGTCCATGGGAAAAGAGCTTCTTGAATTCTCAGCCGATTATCTCCGCCTCCCCATGAAACGGAAGGACGGCACTATAACAATTACCGACGGTTAACCGCCCTACTCTTTACACGCTTCTATAATTTCCTGAAAAACACCCTCACTCTCTTCCAGGTTAGGCTGGCAGGTAGCGGCACCTTTGTGGCCACCGCCGCCGTGAGATTTACACAATTCACCTGAATCAACCGATGACGTCCTGTTGAAAATGGAATGAGCCACCGAAATGGTGTCAAACTCACCCTTTTTCCCATCCGCTATTCGGACTGAGATGTTGCCGGCTGACAACTCCGGTAGAGTATAGATAAGGAAACGGTTCGCCGTAGGAACATCCATCCCGCGCACATCTGTTACAATGACATTCCCATCCAGGCGCGAGTTAGCACTATAGAATTCGTTTGCCGTTTTATGCATATCGTTATAACGGTCAATTCGCTCCGCACTATCCGGCATGGCCAGGATCTCATCTACAGAGTGCTTGGTAAGAAGCTCAGGAATGCTTGATACCCACTGGAAATTGCTGATGTTCATATCCCGCTGAAGACCGAGGCCCGTCCGCGGATCGAGAAGCAAACCAAGCAGAATAGTCCCCTGGGGATTGGCCACCTGTTCCAACGTCAGGTCAGCGCTGTCCACCAGGTCCGTTTCGTGGACCAAATCTTCGTACTTCTTCAGTTCAGGATGATCTTCAATAAAATACCTATAGACCAGGTTCGCCGCACTGGGCGCCACATCCACAAGCCCTGTGAAATCGGTAGGCATATCGGGACGGCTTATTTCACTTGAGTGATGATCGAACCACATGTGGCAGTTGGGGTGGTACGGCAGGTTACAAATAATATCCTCACTGGTGATGTCCACTTTCCCTTCCTGCATATCTTTGGGATGGGCCTGCTTCAGCTCATCACACAGCCCCACTTCCATCAAAATGGCCGCACAAACAGTACCGTCTAAATCACCTCTGTAGATAACTCGCATAACTTCATCTCCTTAAAACTTAGATGAATGTACAAAGCTGGGGAATGATGTTCCACAATTACGTCTGATTGTACTAATATAAATGGCAAAAGCGCTACTTCAGCAGAACCATCTTCATCGTTTTAGAGAAACCACCCGCCTGAATCCTGTAGATATAAAGACCACCACTTAAAGGTCTTCCCATATCATCGGTGGCATCCCATACAGCTTTGTGATAGCCAGCTGACAGATCCTGATTAACAAGAGTTCTCACCTGCCGACCCAAGACATCGTAGATCACCAGATGAACAGTTGCGGCTTCTGGCAGATCATACAATATGGTAGTGGTTGGGTTGAAAGGATTGGGATAGTTCTGGTGTAGAGAAAATTCATCTGGAACAGCAGTGAGATCCATCTCCCTGGTGCCCATACTGATGATGGTATTATTTCTTCCATAGAAGATGTAACTCAAGGTGATGGTAGGATCATTTTCATACTTTGTATCAAATGTAAACTGTTTCTTAGCTACAGTTTTCAGGTAACCGAAATCCACTACTATCTGACCTGACTCGGCGTCTTTGTTATTGATGAGTATCCTGTCAGCAGACTCACTGTCAGTGAGAGTTATATCTGTACTGGATACTTCATATTGAACAACTACTTCACCAGCTATGGCTTCATCTGGAATAGATATGTTCAGACTCTGGGGTGACTGTTCAACATCTATATCAACACCCACATTGGGAAAAGAACGAGCCAGATACATGCTATTACCGTGAGACCAGTGCCACATACGGGTGAAAGCGGAAATGTCCCAAATATCCATAACACCATCGATTGCGGGTATAAGGTGAGGCACAACGCCACTGGCCGGTCCCAACTCCAGGGAGAGGTCTCCGTTGGTCCATGCCCCCACAAATAAGGAGAGATCGCTTACATCTATTTTTTCATCACTATTATAATCAGCGAGTACCTCAGTATTAAAACCGAGACTGATTTCATCGGTGACGAAACCGACCAAGTCTGTCACGTTCCTGAATTTAAAGGTTAGTGTGTCCATGCTGGCCAGAGGTGGCGCCAGAGTAACAAAGAGGCTGTCCTCAATAAGATTTGTGCTATAGGAAAAATCTTCCAGCACATCGGATTCAATGATAAGGTCAAAACTGTCTATAGGCTCTGTAAAAGTGATAATGATCTCTGAAGAAGCTGTGACCGGCAAGGGTGAATATTTATCCGGGGATACAGCAAGTAAGGCCGGGGGACTTTGATCTACTGTTATCCCATCACTCACAATAGGATCTGAAATATTCCCCACAACATCACGGGCACGTACGGAATGATAATATACTGTATCTACCTCAAGCGTGAGATCATCCCTTGAATAAAATGTGTTGAGGCCTGTAGTTGTCCAACCGACAAAAGAGGTATCGTCCGATCCTATTCCGATGGCGTATTCATAAAATGCGATGCCACTCAATTCATCCTCAAATTCGGTCCAGTTGGCAGAAAGAGTGGTAAATGATGTGGTCCTGTCAACATCTTCTTCATCCCCGTCATGCACAATGCCGATTTTCGGCGGAGTGAAGTCTACCGTAACACCGTTGGATGTAGAGTCAGGTGAAACATTTCCCGCCCTGTCAACAGCATGGACAGAGATATAATATGTTGTGCCATCCGTTAAAGAGAGGCCGGTCGCCGTAACGGTTGTATCAGATGCCGAAGAAGCCCAATCGAGAACGTTAGTAGAACCCACCGACCGCCCTATTGAATATTCGTAATCGCCAATCCCGCTCAATGAATCGCTGAAATTCATCCACGTGGAAGTCAATCCATCAGGAGCGCTAGACCAGTCCAGGTCCTCCTTTATGCCATCAATAACAGAGCCCGCCAGCGGGTTGGTAATGTCGTAGATCATGGTGAATTGCCCCCCCACATTGCCGATGCCATCAGCATCCTGGGCTACTCCATCACCTACAGTTATAAGAACCTGTCCTTCATCAGTTGGCGTCACCTCAAAACTGTACTCCTTGCCAGAGCCCGTAAAGACATCCGCTGTACCGTTGGATACAGTAACATCACTCAGGTCAAATCCGGTTACATCACTGCTGAAGTTAACAAACACTGTGAACGGGCTTGTATTGGTGGCGTAGACAACATCAGCTGAGAGCGCTGCCGTGGGGGCGTTCTGGGTGATGGTCACACCATCACTGAATGCTTCATTACTGACATTCCCGGCTTTGTCCGTGGCTCTGATAAAAGCAAAGTATGCTTTCCCTTCCTCAAGTGTAAGTGTACTGTCCATGGCTGTGGTATCAAGGCCAGTTTCTGTCCATGTGAGAAGATCAGTTACAAAGAGACCGGTGGAATATTTGATGGACCATTCATATTTACTGATTCCACTCAATTCATCACTGAACCCGGACCAGTTTGCCTTGAACGTGGTGAGAGATATCTGATAGTCCACATCATCTGCCTCACCATCGCTCACTGTACCTGTTGTGGGCGCTGTGATATCATAAATGAATGAATACTGGTTTGCGGCAGGGTTACCCACGTTTTCGGCATCCTGAGCTACGTTCTCATTGATATCTACGGTTGCTTTTCCTTCGGCCAGCGGCGTCAGATAAAAACTGTAGTCTGATCCAGAACCGGAAAAGCCTGAGAGTGTTGCATTACCTACGGTCACATCTTCACTCTCGAAGCCTGTTACCGCTAAGCTGAAGGTTACCGTTACCAGTATTGGCGACGTATTGGTGGCCTCGCTAATGTCTGTGGAGATGGTTGGCATTGGCCCGGCCACAAGTACTGTTGCACCATCACTGGTCACCACATCACTAACATTACCGGCACCGTCTACGGCCCGGACAGACACATAATAGGTGGTGCCGCTGGCGAGGGCAAGATCAGAGGCTTCGGATGTAGTGACGTTTCCCACTGAGGTCCAATCTTGAACTTCCGTACCGCCTGATGTGCTTCCTATGGCCCAGTCGTAGGAGGCGATACCCACCTCATCTGTAAATCCGCTCCAGTTGGCTTTAATTGTTCTTGTGGTGTTGATGGTGTCAACATCAGCTTCCGTGCCATCATAGACTACCGCTGATGCAGCGGAAGGTGCTGTCACATCCGCCTCAGCTGAAGTGGTAAAGTTCCAGCTGGTGGCATCGGAGAAGCCTGCATATTCATTCCCGGCCCCATCCTTGAACATGCCTGAAGCTACAGTGACATAGTAGTTTGTGGAGACCTCCATATCCTTGGCCGGGTTTATGGTAGCTACAGCACCTGATATGGTAATTTTGTCACTGGAAGCGCCGATACTCTCATACTCACTGTCATCAGCACTCTTCTTTAAAATGAGGTCACCACTGCCAGTAGTCATGTCTTCTGAAAAGGTGATGGTTAGGTTGGAGTTGGGTGAGGCATCTGTAGCGTCATCAGCAGGCGAAAGGCTTGAAAGCGTTGGCACCACACCATCAACTACGATATCTTTATTGGAACCGAGGGAGGTACCACCTCCCGGCTCCGAAAGGGTCAGGGTAGCATCATTGCCGGCGGCGTCCTTGATGGAACCGCTATTTAGTGCCAGGGCACTGGTGCTGGCATAGTCCAGATCACCGCTGGTGTGTCCGGCTGCGATGGTGTAGCTAAAAGTAAGTGTGACTGACCCACTACCGCTGGCGTAATCAACCACCGCATCCGTATCACCGGTCTCCAGCGTCAGCTGGGGTGTGCCTGTCACGGTTACCGCTTCACTGAATGTCACTGTAATAGCAATAACATCGCCTATCTTGTATGCGCCATCCGCTGTGGTGGAAGTGACACCGCTCACTGTGGGCGCTGTGATATCTGTGGTGGTAATTTCAAGCTTGGAGACAGAAGACTGAACATTAGGTGTAGACTCATCATCTTCCGCCACCACATAGATGTCGTAGGACGTCTCTGATGACAGATCGGTAATGCTGATACTTGCTTCAGTATCTGCAGTGAGATTGGAATTACCTGATTTGACGGCTGTGGCGGCACTACTACCCGTTCCAGCCTTTACTTCCGTTGCCGTTGGTGCAGTGTCATCATTAGCAAGGACCACATAGTATCCCTTACCGCCTTCGTTGATCTTCAGCTTCAGGTCAAAGCTGGTACCTGCTACATTGGCCGTTGCGGGATAATCGGTGGCAAAACTGGGTGCCGCCTGATCATTTAACGTAGCTGTATTATTGCTCTGGCTGGCGGCAGCACCGTTATTGCCAGCATCATAAATAGCCGTTGCTGATGCCGGGTTCACCGTCAAGGTCTCACTGCCGTCAGGCGTGCCGGAAAGGGATATTCCCAGCGTGTAAACATTGCCGCTGATGGAAATACTTGACGGTGTTGCACTGGATAAGGTGGCTGTACCGCCACTGATGGAAAAGGCAAAATCCCCCACTACGAGAGCTGTGGCGGCATCGGTAGTAGTATAGACCGCTTCACTGAACGTTACCGCAATAGTGCTGTTGTCTGAAGCAAGGGATACGGAGGAAATTG